>Ga0335069_10003086_pt1 | contig 25370 bp, 34 predicted proteins | sample Lox_Sample_11_FD_206714 | JGI IMG/M metagenome (GOLD analysis project Ga0335069, IMG submission 206714) | Soil microbial communities from Loxahatchee National Wildlife Refuge, Florida, United States - Lox_Sample_1.1 | ecosystem: Environmental > Terrestrial > Soil > Wetlands | place: USA... | reverse complement strand
ACGGAAACACTGCTATCTACTATGTATTCATTGTTTCTATTTTTAAAATCTTGAACAAAAGGTGGGAGGTATTCATTATCTTTACTTATCTTTTGTTCAAGATTAATGAAATTATGCAATTTCATTAATTCTATTACATCTTGTATCTTATCGAACAAGGATGACACTAATGCTAACCCGGTATCCCGCGTAATTTCTAAAGAATCATTTTCACTAGGTTGGTCAACAAAAACAAGCTGAAATAATTGCTCAAAAGCAATTATGGTTCTTTGGTCTTTTATGAAACTTTCCAATTGTTGTCTGTTCAGAATTATTCTATTAGACATATAATGATTCCACATTTATTTCTAATCTAGCAAACGATAAAAATGAATCTGAATTCCCTCTAAATTTCTGTATCCTCCAATTTCTCATATGCCCTTGTTTAAACCATGTTATTCTTTTATTCCTTTCTCCCGACTGACCGATTTTTTTAGGTGTTTCTTGACTCCAAGTAACACCATCTAGAGAATATGACGTCCAGATTACTGGATCTTTTTTAAAATCAACTCTACCAGGGAGCGCGACAAGCTCAATTTCATGGATTAATATACCTTTACCGCCGTTATAAAGTATAGCAGTGTGAAAATCCCACCCTACTTCGCGGCCATAATGGTTTGAATGGCTTTGATTAAAAGTACCCAGTTTGTTTGTAGTAGGATCACCAAAAATCCATCTATTATAACACCAAACAAACCCCATAGCCCTATACTTTAGCGGGGTATGCAAGCCACTATCTAAAGTGAACCAAATAGGCTCACTCACCACTAATGATGCATTTAAATCATACACCAATGTTTTATCTTTTAATTGTATGAATAAAAATTGGTGACTATTATCTACCATTTTTTCTACAACGCAATTAAACAGTTCACTTTCATTATACTCATGTAGAATCTGGTCAATTTCGCGTGTTGATATTTTTTGTGATTGTCCGTTCAATGCCATCCATACCGCTATCGGCTCATTTCTACCGCCACCAACAAATGCGATCATTTCATTAAAAAAAACTGCGGCTCTTCTACCAACAGCACCACGGGCCACATAAGCTCCAGGGATCCGCTGAAAAGGGAATAAATCACCACCGATATTAGTAAAAGCTTCAATTGAATACCTTCCAACCACTTGTAATTCATTTCTAACTTTTGTGATACAATTTATCACATCTGGGTCAACTTCAGCGGATCCATATTTCAACGGGTTTATTGATAATGGATTAGATAATTCTGTTACAATAATATATTGATCATCACAAAATAAAAAATATCCATCTATAAATAACACATCATGGACTTTACCTAAATCTGGGTCACTAACCTGTACAAAAGAAATACCATCATAATAATACACCCTGCCGCCGCTAACTATTGCCAGTCTAGTAAAACTATAATCGAACTTTGCTTGGATTCCCTCTAAACTAACTTGACCTATTTCGATTATCCTACCTTTATCAGTAACCTTAACAAATTTATTAGCTATAACCCTGTAGCATTCCCCTTTCCAATTGATACCCCCCCTATCCACCCCAGACGATCGACAAAATTCATCAATTCCGAACGCTGGTCTTAAATATCCGTTAGAAATACCATTCCCCTTTGGGACTGGTATCATGTTCCGTGGGTAGGCCGATCTAAAATCAGAACAACCATCCGTGTAAATACCACTCATGATCGGTATTTGCATTTTTTCTAATACCCATCTTCACCTATTTGGAAATTCACTGTCTGATCACCAGTTGCAGATATAATTGAAATAGTGTCATGATCAATAGGCTTTTTCACTACTAACACACAACCAGCACTACCTGATTTACCTACGGGAGTATCGTTCACAGTTGCTTCTAAAGTTTGATCAGAAGCTTTATATGTCGTAAAAAATACAGTACCGTCCCCCTCATTCAATATTCTTAATGAATGAGTCCCAGGGGTGACGGTCAATGTTGTTGCCGTTGCCGTTGCTGTAACTCTTTGATTAGTTCCCCTAGATGGGTTGAATGGTTTGCTCATAATTCTATACCTTATACCAGGTTTTCGTAACCGGTTCAAATTTTAAATTGATCGGGGCAGTGGGGGTTAATGTTGAAGGAACGCCGATAGAATTAGCCCCCGCTAAGTTTACCGCTAGTGATGTGATATTATTGGTAGTGGTCATCATTATTTCTTGACCCCCTGCACAATTGGACACATCTGGTAGTTTTACATTTAGATTAGCCAAAGTCCCCGGAGATGTCAAAACCAACCATATATTGTTCGAATTGTTATACAATGTTATTAATGACTCAGAAACAGTTGGAGCCGCGTATTGTATAACAAAACCATTTTGGTCAATATTTAAAGACTTTTTCAAATAATCTAAAAAAACACCGATTGAAAATCTTCTAGCGTCACCGTTTTTGTTACTAAAAAATGGGATCAAATCAGATTCCGATATATCGTCTGAATTGATCGCGGATAACTTATCAATTGTAGTCATTAATTAATTTCCCAACTCTAGTATGTTATCATCCCCAACATCTATTAAATCCCTCGGTTGATCCAAAAATGGATTGTTCACATTCCTCCAGGGCTTGTTCCCAGCTCCACGGGATAAAGTATTTGGGAATTGTTTTTCTGGAACAGGTAAAACGGTTCGATTAATCAAAATATTGTACGCTTCATTCGCTAAAAATTTCGCTTCTGATGATACTGTTTTACCGTATGAGGGGGCTAGTCTAATAGCTAGATTTAAATACACTGCTCCATTTGCACAATCAGGGATCCCAGCTTCTTCTTCTAAATCACTCCCATCCGGAGAAACAGGGATGTGGTATCCTATTCTTATGCCGTTTGCATTCCACTCCGCCATCATAGAATCTAACTTCAATAATGCCGATTGGTACTGGCTAGGGCTAGCATCATAAACATATGGGGCTAGCCCAATCTCTTCGAAGGCTTGCTCAATCAAATTACGTTTCTTCCACCCCATTTTGGTCATCTCCTTCTTTCAATATCTTTTCTTCAATTTTCTTTTCTTCAATTTTTTTAATTAGTGTTTCTGTTTTTAATTAGTGTTTCTGTTTTTATATTAGGCGGGAATTTAATACCCATTCCTTCCGCTTCTTTTTCTAACTCTTGCCTAATAGAATTATCTTCTTTACGATTTTTAGCTTCAGAAGTAGTTAAATACCACCCTTCCTCCAAAGATTTTTTTAACTCAGAAATATCAACTATTTTGTAATCAAAATAAGAACCATGTATTTTATGTTTACCTGGATGTTTATAAACCATAGTTGGTTGTTTCATTTTAATCCTTTAGGGGCCAATACGGCCCCGTTTTTAAACAGATTGACTGAATAACAATATTCCGCTCATCTCCGGTTGTTTGTTAACAACCCCGAACAATGTGTCTAGGCGGTATTTTGTTCGCATAGTATTTATGTCATAAAATTTCTGCAACACAATCTCTATACCTTGCTCCGTAGTTGCCCTCATCACTGCTGTACCGGCATCCTCGGGAACAGCATATCGACCAGGTAATAATTCTAAAGCATCTTTTTGCCAGAATGGATTAACTTTAGCCGGCGCGATGTTAATCCAACTTATTGCCGCCCCATTTGCAGGAGGTGCCGTCACATTTTGGTATTCAACTTCAGCCGCTGTACCGCCCGTGCCAGAAATTATTGGAGGACTAATTTCAATAACACCAGAGGAACCCGCTCCAGATACTATCTTAGTTACCCGAAATGTCTTAAGCTGCCCAGTATCACCTTTGGTGATATGGTGGCAAGCATTAATACCGGCTATCGTAAAACAATCACCGACTTTAATAGTTCCACTGGTCACCGTAACGGTCAAATTTTGGTACCTGTTATCTACGTTATTCAGAGCTCCGCCAGCGGCCGCCAAAGTAGCTTTGGGAACATAATATTGATTAGCGCCATTAACTGTAACATCCACAGCAAGCGAAGGAGTTAGACTATTAGCATAGTCTAACTTGAACGTTTCAAACCCCGCCACATTACCAACGTAAGCCCTTTCATAAGCTGTAACTGGTTTTCCCGTCATTGTTTGACGAGCAGCTAAATTACTAGCCATGTTATTGTAATCATTTGAACTAAGAGCGGCGTATCTATTTTCTGGTTGGACACCCTGTTCATTCATTATAGTATCAATTTGGGCTATATCATCAAACCCCATAGCCGCACTGGGCCGCGCCACAACTAATGTACCACTACCAGCAGCTAAATTCATCAAAGCCACATTTATATCGGAAGCAAGTTTTTGTTTTGCGGCCTCCCCCAACCTGCGTTCTTGCAAGGCATCCCTTAGTTCCGTTGCGGTCAACGACCAGGGAACGGATCTACCGAACCCCAATGTAGCGGGCACAGATAACTGAATATAATCCTTAAAGTTTGCGGTCATATCTGTGCCCGCAAACGATTGGGAAATATATGGTTGAGGACGCCACATTGTGTTATTAGCTCTTTCCATGGTTAAAGAATCTGTTCTATATACAGATACTACCTTAGACAAAACCAACGCATCTTCAAAACCCTCGAGCATTTGTTCAAAAGCTACTCTTTCTTCTTTACTAAAACTATTTGCCATGTAAATAAACTCCTATTTAATTTTTAAACTTAAGCTGTCGCTTATAAGCGACTACCTTACTGTAGTCGCCAGTTTTTTCTGCTTCAGCCCTTAATCGTTCCAAATTAGAATCAATCACTCCAGAGGACGGTGCGGCTCCCCGAACAGATTTTTCTGGTGGTGGTGCTTTTCTATTAGTCACTTTTAAACTATTCTCCAACTTTGCAATAGCAAAAGCAAATTTTATCGGGTCTTTTATGGAACTTAACTCTTTAATTTTATCTGGATTCTTACCAATAGCATATACCAATAAAGCCGCGTTTTGACTCCCTTGAAGTATTATCCCTTGCTGGGTAACATCAAAAGAATTTTCAACGATCATTTCAGAAGATTCAAAATCTGGGACTTTTAGTTCCAATTTTTGTCTATTAAAATTATCTATTTTTTCTTGCCAACTTTTTTGTTGGGATTCTTTTTCTAATTCTAATTTCTTCCTGTTACTTTCAACTTCAGATTCCAACATCCAATATTTTTTTAATGCTTCTTCATATTTATATTGGTCATAATTAAAATCTTCCATTTCTGGCTTTTTAGGTAATTCTGATAACGGTTTTTGTTTAGCCCCTTCTATTGAGGCTATTTTTTCACGTAGTTCACGATTCTCTCGAACTGTTTCTTTATGAACTCTGCGAAGTTCTTTAACCCACTCGGGAGCAACTGTTTCTCTGCTATTGTTTTCGTCACCATGAGGACCAGACGACTCCTCCAATCCATCAATAGATACTTCAATTCCTTCATCAAGGTTGTCCCTCTCAGTCTCAATATCGTTTGAATCATCAACAATATTGAGATCAGAATTAGAATCAATAATATCATTTGTTTCACCTGTCTGTTGTTCTTCCATTTTTAGACCCTACTCAACTCGTCAATTTGTGGGATTTGGGTACGACGGTCACCCAGCTCTTGCCCAATATCACTACTCTCTAGTGCGGGTGGGGCAAAATTTTTAATGGCTTTAAGTATTTGGTTCTGTTGATCTATATCAACATTTGACAATATTTCTAATATTTTGGCCTTAGACTCTTCAGCCTTAGCTAAAGATAGCATAGTGTCTGCTTTAGCTTTTATTGATTTCGAAGTAGCCTCTTCAGCGGACGCTTGTAAAAATTGGGTTTGAGCGTCGGGAGGCTGTTGTGAAGCCATTTTAGCTTCTTCTTGTAATTGTAGTAATTCTTCTTCTGTGGGTTTAACAACACCCAATTTAACTAATTTTTTGCGGAAATAAGATCTTACATCATTAATTCCCTCACCTTCAAGATTCATCAGTATCATGGACACTAAAACCTGTATAGTTTCGGGATCTTGGACAATTTGTAATATGTTGGTCAATGCTTTTGTTATAGCATTTTTCCTACTGGATGATGAAGGACCTACTTCAACAGCTATATCGAAATCTGAATTACTTAAATCATTTAAATATTCTATTCGCCCTTCATTTTGATTGTATTGTGGTTTTATTAATTCTATTTGGGTAACCTCCCCCTGCAACCCAACACCCTTCATAATTCTACCTTCTTCAACAAGTATTTCTTTGGCCATAGATAACCATATTTCACCAGATCTTTTTATAGATCTGGCCATATTGGATATGTAAATAAATGTTTGCATATCCAATTTACCTTGAACGAGCCCTATAGCTTCGTCACTAACGTTAGCGATTAACCTTTCCCCCATCTTTTGGTTCCCTAATACATCTTGTATATCGGATTCAGTTAATTGAAGTAATGCGGCCAATGCGGCCGGTAAGTCAGGGGCTTTTGTGTATGATGCTGGTCCTATTGACACCACATTACCCGTTCCATCTGTTATCGGATCAACTAACAAATAAGGGTAGTTTTTTATATTATCTTCTGACCACATCACTTGGTGTGAAGATATTTGCTCAGGAGTGAAAATCGGTTTTTCCACCGATGATAAAGCACTTATTTCCCCTAATTTAGATATTTGCATGTTTTTTAAACGCTGACTATCTTTAGCTAATCGAACGTGCCCCATGCATCGTTCGATATTGTCAATAAACCAACGCTTACCATAAAATGGTACAATCGGGATATTTTTCCCAGCAATATATCCACAATCTTCCAATATACATTTACCACACATTATATATTTATGTACTTTTTTCTTTTTCAACTTCCTTTGTTTTATTTCCCTAAATCCCATTGACTCTAATTCATATCCCAGTTCTGGGTTTTCTTCTAATTCCAATTCTGATACTCGTTTCTCTTCCCCCGTCAACCCTTCATATGTGAGAATAGTTTCCGTTGTAAATTCTATTTTATAATACTCAGCTACATATACAATATCTGGTGTTAGCCAGTCAAATTGTCTTTGTGTAACAATTTTAGGCCATGCAGCAGGGTCTTGACCATACTCACTCTTAAACGCGTCATATGTCATAGAACTAACTATAAAAGCAAATTTAGCATCACTCTTATCTTGTCTTTTCGAATTCAAATCAAAAAAGACGGACGAATCAGCATCAAAAATAGGTTCTATTCGAATCCTCTGCCTTTCATCTTCCTCATCTTCCTCATCTTCATACTCAGACCTTAAACGCCAAGCACCAAACCCGCCCCCAACACCCTCCTCAAAAGCGTTGTCATACGCTTCTTCGGCTATTGAATCCTGTTCATCGGCCCTATATAAAGATGAACAAATATCAGCTAATTCATTACTATTATTACCGTCTTTGCTGACAAAATTGACAGTTATTCTGTTGTTTCTATACTCATTAATTATCCGCATCACAGATAAATGTATTTTATTTACTTCAAATTTTGGTTTATTTTCAAATTGATTCCCAAGTGGCCCTTCCCACTGCGCGCCCGCAATAGAATAAAACCTTCTATCTTGTAGGCATTGCATACGTTCATCACGTAATGCAGTTTGAATTAATTCAAACTCCCTAAGAGCTTCCTCATGAATATCGAACAATTTTTCTTGTTTAGATTTCCTAGCCATCATGCTTGCCTATTATAATGATTAACAACAGGAAGAACAGAAGATGCACTGGATTTTTCCGTTGATTTCATAATAGCTGGAAACAACGAACTAACGGCCCAAACCATAGCATCCGCCCTATTTGGTGATTCTTTCCCCAAATATCCTGTGGTTGAAAAAGAACTTAATTCTTCTTCTAACTCATGGAAATACCCAACATGCCTTACTTTCCCCTGTTCATATAAAGCCGAAATTGGCTCAGCCCTTACCATTTTACCTCTGCTGGCTGTAACAGCCAGCACTGGAGTTCTTGGACGGGCTACCTGTATTACCTGTTTCACCATAGCCCCGCCATAATTAGTTTCTGCCACGATTGTATCAGCTTTATGCCTATCGTATGCCGAAGTAGCCACACGCCCCCACACTCCAGGCCCAGCTTTTACTGTACAATCTTCTAGTATATAACATACCCCATTAATACCTAATCCTGCAACAATTATACCAATAGCATCATTGTCAGCATTGTCAGTATCCCCCGATCCCGACGGATCCACTGCCACTACCACTCTAGTCAGTTCGGGGATTTCAGAATCAATTACTCTCCATTTTTCTATCGTTTCATCACTAAATAATGCCCCAGGAGTAGCATCCGCCCACTCTCCTTCTGCAAACCTTTTTCTTAATCGGGGGGGCAATTCTTTCAATGTTTGTAAATAGTTTTCAGAAAGATTTTCGGCATTATCTACCGGATTCATTTTGAATGATACAAAATTACTTGGATTGATAAGTGGTTCTCTTGTTTCTGGATCCACTTTTTTTATAAATAATTGATATGTCCAATGTGATTTCGAAGGAGGATTACAGTCGAAATATGCTTTCGGAGATATCAACACATTCTCCCTACCTTCAATGATCTGATACACTCTTTGGGCTAAACGAGTTGTTACAACCCCAACAGCCTGATAAGCTATTTGGCTACATTCATTAAAATATATAGTAACATATTCATTACCTAATATTTTTTCTGTTCTTTCTTTATCATCCAACCCCGCGAACCATATTTCAGAACCATTAGAGAATTTAACAAACCAATCTGATTTGTTTAGTACCCACTCTACCCCAGGGTACATGATATTCATCACTTTTGGGAAAGTGTCCAGTATTATAGATGCTTTTATGTGATTAAATCTGAATCTTAAAATAGCATGGCGTGACCCAGGGGCCTTAATAGCTCTCATCACCACTGCCCAAACCATTAAAAAAGTTTTACCAGAACGAGACCCACCAAACAACATAATATTCATAGATTTGTTTATGAATATTTTTTTCGCTTCTTGTTGCTTAGCGGTTAATTTCATAATTTTTCATCATCTTTATTTATAGTTACTGATAACACTTGCCCATTTTCTTTCTTAGTGTCCTTATCTTTACCATACAGTTCGGACCGTCTATTCGTCAACATTAAAGCTAATAAACTATCTGAATATTGTGTTTCTTTACCAACTACCTGCCCCTTGAAATAAACATCTTTTTCAACACCCCTTACAGCCCTTTGGAAAGCTGCTTCCTCCAGTTCGTCAATAATGCCCTGAACTATTTCATCCCACACCGTTCTAAATATCGGAAAGTCACCCCTATACTTTTCTACTTGCCCCCTACTCATACCACACAACATCAATGCATTCTTCAACACTCCCTTTGATTGCTCCAAACACTTTAGAAAATAGTTCAGTTTATTGATTAAGGAAATTCTAAACTCATTCTCAATTTTTATTATTTCCGAAATATTTAATTGCATCCCAGTCATGTTTTTCAATGTTTGATTAGTTAACAACCATTTTTTTGCCTCTTCGATATCCTCAGGCATGAACCCACCTATCGCAAATATAGTTATATTATTTTTTTCATCAATGGCCTCTTGCGCATACTGATGCTCCAATTGTTTTTTATATATATCTACATTTATCATATTTTAAAATGGCTCATATACTTATAACTCGATTATACCATAAAACTTGTTCTCTGTCAAGGGGTCTCAGGGTTCGGGCGACGACCGGTAGAGGTTCGGGCGAAAACGCGAAGTACCCAACACCCAACTGATAAACACATATATATAAGAAATACAATCAAAATATATAAGAAATATTAAGCCGCATGTTTGTGAATGTCTGTCGACGTTTGTTGTACAGTATATGGAAGATTTGGCGCACGCTGTGGTTACAGATCTGTCTCGCGTGTCTCGCGTGTCGTACATATGTGTGTATACTGTACATACGTGAAATTTCGGAGAACTAGAGAATATTTATCAGAGTGTTTTCGGAGAGCGACGCTATACACGTATGTACAGTGTGGTCAGATTGGTGGTTCCTGGCGGTTGTATTGGTTCCCACTATGTACGCCAAATCTTCCATATACTGTACAGTGTGTCATCTTTGCAAGTTTTGGAATATTTGGCGTATGACTGCCGGTTCCTATATTATACCATACCTACCATGCGGCCGTCAAGATTTCCCCGACCGACGGTAGGTTTCGGTTTTTCTCTTAATCAAGAATTGTGTTCTATCGCGTCTTGTGTTGTTGTCATCTGATGTTTAGATAGATTTTCAGCGACTTTAACTAGTAGTGATCTGCATTCTAATTCTACATCATCGCAATTTTCATCATCGAGTTGTTCATAAACGAACATTAAAAATTCGTGTGTGTTTTCAACATCGAGTTCTATTTCATTATGTTCGTTTCTTTCAAAAACGAAGTACATTATTCTATCTATTTTAATATGTGTAATGTATCCGCGTGCTACTATTTCAACATTAAACATTACGCAACTATTGTTCTCTTCAATTCTTTTCATTTTCTATCTCTCTTCTCTATTAAGTTCAAAATTCTATTATAACATATTAAAAAGTTTCCGTCAATATTGATCCGACGAGCGGCAGTTTATGGAGGTAGTGTTTACCGCTCGTCGGATCAATATTGACACATTTAGCTGCATATGTTATAATAGAATTTTGAACTTAATAGAGAAGAGAGATAGAAAATGAAAATGTTAGTTAGATTGAGTGATACGAAAGAAGTAGTGACACTAAGTAGTGTTAAAGGCGGCTGGTCGACAATTTTTTTCAATGACGGTAAAATGAAAAAAATTCGAAACAGTAATATTGAGTATTTTAGTTCGGAGAAAAACAAAATGCAAGATTCAAGTAGTGCAAGTAGTGTCGGAGCTTATATTGTGAAAGATAAATTTGGTGAAAAATATGTGAAAGTCGGCAACTCAAGATCTTTAATTTCTAATTATTATGTGTCTGATACGCGCACAAGCAGCGGCAGGCGTACGATAGACTGTAATGACAAAATAGCAGAGTTGCTGAGGGGTAAATCTATTGATGAAGTTTATCAAATTGTTTCGAACACATTAAACATTACAGTAAATGAGTTAATGTCTAGATATTCTAAACTAAATGTTGGAATGCAAAGAATGGCACTTGGTAATTGTTTGCGCGGACATTATAACAAACAAGCTAAAAAAGAAGCAAAGCAACAAAAAGAGCTTGAGATAGTGTGATATTCACTCCGTCAACCGTTCGTCGGATCAGGTTGACGGAAACTTTTTAATATGTTATAATAGAATTTTGAACTTAATAGAGAAGAGAGTTGAAAATGAACGAAAATTTAGACAGATTTTTAGACCCGCAATGGGACACACAAATTAACGCTGCTGGTGACATTGTCGGTAAAGAGACACATTATACATGCTTACCGCAATATACATGCTTAATGTCTGGCTCGATAAAGCTGGCTCTGAAGGCTGCTGGCTTTACAGAAAGATTGAATTATTTGTTGTTCTTTTTAGAGAACCATGGCGTGTCATCGTTTCGAGTTGACGAAAAACAAATCGAGTTTGAGGGCTTAGTCTTTTCTTCAAACAGTCGTGTAACATTTCAAAAATTAACAATATCCACACCAAACGTTTTGATCATTATACAAGGGGGATCGTCTAATGTTTGATGAACGCGTACCCTTGAAAAATTTTGTTCCAGAAGAATTCTCCAAAATAACAGATCGGGAAGAGTTTGTGTCATTATTGTCACAATTCTTAATGCAGAAGCATAACTTTACTGAAGTAAGAGCTTTGGAGATTGCGGAAGATGCGGCTAATTTCAAATACGGAAGGACGAAATAAAATGTATGTAAACTATAGAGTTGAAGATATTGATGTTTTTGAATCTTGTTTAGAATTGAGATCAGACGATAAATGGTTTTTAGCTGCATCATACTTTTTATCTGGTGATAAATTTAATATAAATGGCTTTAAATTTGATGTGGCTATCGACAGTGGTGCATGTTATGATCGCGACACTTATTCATTACCGTCCAACACTTTGTGTTTAAATAAAGAATTCACAAATAAGTTCTTGTACAAACTTTATAATAATTACGATGCTAGAACTGACTGCTTTGAAGATGTTGACAATCTTTTATTTCTAGGATGTTCTTGCGGAGTGTATACTGAAGACGATTTGTTTACAGTATACACATACTTGATTGAATTAATTGAAGATTGTCAACGCATACATTATCAAAGCTTGCATGAAGCAGTGGAAGCGGAAAAAGGATTAGTTTAATACAGGCGTGAAGTGGCCTGTAGCTCAGTCGGTTCGAGTCCGACCAGGCCAACCAATGATTCACGTGAAACATAAGGAGACCTAAAATGAAAATGAAAATAAATTTAAGAAAAATATATGAAGCAAAACCATGCCACGAATTCTGGCGTAAGTTGCTTGATGGACTTGAGCTTGATCCAAACATGAAAGAAATACCAGATTTAGATGTACCGATTTTGTTCATTTTGGAGAATAACGGGTGGAGGGATACAGCATGGTGCTTTAGGCTGATTCAAGGTTATGACCGAGAAATCGGAATTTTTTCAACCTGGTGCGTTAAGCGCGTTGAGCATTTGATGCGTGATGATAGGTCAAAAAATGCTTTAGCTGTTGCGTATAGGTACGCGAAGGGCGAAGCGTCAATTGATGAGCTAAATGCTGCTCGTGATGATGCTGCTGATGCTCATGCTGCTGAAGCTGCTGATCGTGCTGCTTCTGATCTTGATGTTGCTGCTGCTCGTGCTGCTTTTTATGCTGTTTATGCTGTTGATGCTGATTTTTATGCTTCTGCTGATGATGCTTATGCTTATGCTCCTCGTGCAGCTTCTGCTGCTTCTGCTTTTGCTTCTCGTGCTTCTCGTGCTTCTGAAGAAGAAGAAGAAGAAAAACAAATTGAAGAATTTAAACGCATGCTCGATTGCATCGAACGTGGTGAACAGTATGATATTAATATGTAACGTTTCACGTGAAACATAAGGAGACCTAAAATGAGATTGATCATTTTCAAACAAGAGGTATCGTCTAATGTCTGGTGAGCGCATGCCTTATTTAAACTTTATGCCAGAAGAATTCGCAAAAATAACAGATCGGGAAGAGTTTATTCTTAGGTTTGCTTATTTTTTGAGGAAAAAACACAAGGTTACAGAAAAACGGGCTATGGAAATCGCTAACGAAGCGGCAGATGAAAGGTTTAAAAATGATTGACATGGTTAAGACTTTAATAGAAAAGTCAAAAAAATCCAGCAAATTTGGGAGAAAGGTTAATGAGTATGTACCCTAAAACAGTTAGATACGAAAAATTTGATTGGTCGTGTCAAATTACAGAAAAACTAGATGGATCAAACATCGGGTTTGGGATGTCAAACACGAAAAAATTTTTTGTTTTTTTTAGAAACAGCTGGACTACTCTTGATTTTAAATCAGAAAAAATAACTTACGACGGCTACCCCGGGTTGACAGAATTTGTTTCTGTCAACGCTGATCAACTCTCCAAAATCTGCCCAGGTTCTGTGGTTTTTGGAGAATGGATCAGCAAACAATCTAAAACTCACAAAACAGGAGAACATGTCGAACATGGATTTTACATGTTTGCAAAATGTCGGATTCAATACGGGTTTGATTTGGGATACGGGTTTAAAAATTTAAGCTTGGAATCACTAAATTACGATGTAAATAATTTTATGTATGCTTGGGGCGGTGAGCTACCAGGCTGCATAAAAACGGTTCCCGTCGTTTTAAATGATATACCTGTTTTTGAATGCACAGCAGAAAGACTCGACCAAATTTACCAACAATTGTCCAAAGAAAGACCTTACACGCCAGAAGGTCTTATAATCGCCATTAACAACAAAAAAGATATTGTTAAGTTCGTGAAAAACAAAATTGTTAGCAATAAGGAAGGAGACCTAAAATGAAAATTTACAAAAGGGCCGTGATGGCCGAAAGACTAAAATTGCAGCGTGAAAAATTGGGATTAAGCCAATTAGAATTAAGTAGATTAGCCAAAGTGTCATCTAATTCAATATGGCATTATGAATGTAAAGACGTTCTTAGGAACCCATCACTGGATACACTAGCTAAACTTTCAAAAACTTTTAATGTGTCCGTTGATTACTTGATGGGGTTAACCAACAATGAACGGATCAATGAATGAAAAAAACTAAACTTTTTTCTAATTTACAAACTGTGCACCAATCTTCGAAATATGATTTGTGGTTGCGGGAAAGACTGTCATCTGAACCACATTTGTTTAAAGGAGTGTCCGTTATTTTTCAAGAAACTGAAGATAAAAGTATTATAGCTCAGCTAGTTGACAATAGAAACAATAGAATAAAAAGTTATGGTAACATCGTGGTTAAAAGTAAGTACCGTGATATGTTCCGAATACCGTATACTAAAGGATGGTGTTTGGTTAATCATGACAGATGGGCATTTTCCTTGTTTGGGTTGGAAATTTAATGAAAAAACGTATGGTAAAATTTTAAAGGAGATGTAAAATGAAATTTATTGCTAGTTATAATATGTACGAAGAAGTTACCGAACTCATGTACATCACGACAAGAATATCAAAACCCTTTGATTATTCTTGTACAATGGAAGATGTTATGGATTGGGTAAAAATCATAGATAAAAATAAAACTGATCCGAAGGCCAGTGATGTAACTATTACGCATTATTCTGATTGACGGGAGGTTATTTTGGAACTTAAATATAAAGTCGGAGATACTGTGCAATATCGTGATGAACCAGATAATAAATGGGTCGTGACACGTATTGATGATAGTGACACAACTATATATGTTCACGCAGAAAAAAAAGGCCACATTAAAATGTTTGCAGCTCAAGTATTAAGACCTATAAAAGCTGGAAACAAAAAACCAAATTCTAGGTCTTCCGGTAAAAAAATTCAAAATATAAATGATGATGTAGCAAAACTTCTTCAAGAAGCAGATGACTTAGAAGAAATGCTACAACTAGCCGGAATTGTCGGGATTAATGTTGAAGACCTTAAAAACAAAATAAGCCACTTATCTAACGGCTTAAAGAGAATGAATATAGGTAACAGAATTAGACGGCTAGTTAAAGTCGGATTGGTTGATGTGGAAAAAATAACAAAAATTGAAGGGAAGTTTGTTATCTCTCCATAATTTTCTCTCGGGTGGTTGGCTATGTATATCCCTCCACCCTTTTATAAAATGCCCGTGGAAAGCCGTCCTCCTGTCGTTACATATTCTCTTACATGGTCCCCATATGTCAGAAAAAACCTTATATAAATATTTATCAAGAATAATGTCAAAACACTGGGAAGTGCAAAGACATGAAGATAAATACTCATCAGGTATTCCTGATTTATCTTATTGCATAAAAACCCATGGTTGGATTGAACTAAAATATTTAGAAAAACTTCCTAAAAAAATCATGAAAATAGATCATTTAACTTCTACTCAAAGGAATTGGATAAAAACATTTGGGAGAAGGGGGGGATTATGTTTTGTGCTATTACAAGTTGAAAAAAATTATATGATATTCGGGTGGGAAATGGTTTATGAGATAGGGCAACTGACTTATGATGAACACAAAAAAATTGCCCTAAAGTTTTGGGAAAATTCAATAAACCCCGATGAATTAAAGGAAATACTTATCAAGGGCTTTTAGAATAAATATTTCCGGTAACACAACTAATTCATTCATGCCTCTCTGTACCTTTCCAATGGTCTATGCTATAAGAAGACGGTGATCCAACATCCTTAATAATCGCTTTTAAAAGAATAAGGTATAATATTGAGTCATCGATTCTGCTTTGTATCGTTTCTGAAAGTGACTCATTATTCTTAACCCAATATTTTATAGCATCTAAATGCTTATTTAAATAAACCATTAAAATTTTTTCTGGGTCTACGCCAAGGTCGATCGACTGCCTTTTGAAATTAGCTAATTGATCTTGACTTCTAGAATACTCTTCTCCTTTACTTCTAGATAAAGTTTTGATTGTGTTAAACTGATCCTCTATAAATTTTTCAAATTCCTCTTTTTTCATTTTTTAACTCACTGTTTTCGTTTTCAATCACCCAAGACACTTGGAACCCAGGCAAAACCATATACCTGGAACAAGCTTCCATCCACTTATACAACCAAATCAATTGAACATTTTCAGCATAAAACAATTTTTTATTTAAATATTCTTCATAAATTACTTTTAATCTATCTATTATTGTTTGAGTTACCATCATCATACCATCATAAATCAATTCTTTATTTTCTGTGAAAAATAAATCATCAATCCCGATTTTGTAAAAAAAATCTAGATCAAAGATTTCACCGTATTGAATTTCTGGTTTCTCTCTAACCCTGCCGAACTCATAATGGTGGGTAGGTATAGGTTTACCGAAATCATCAGCAGACACTATTGGTCCAATTTCTATTTTAACTTTTTTGTTCATCTTTAGCTTCCTATAGGTAAAATGGTTGACAGCAATGTTACTATTTTGTTCCAGTCATGATCGGGATATTTTTCTCTACATTTTGACACCTCGCTAAAAAAATCACTAGATAGACTCTTTTTAACATTTGAGGCATGATCACCTATAGCCTCTAAAGTTAAAAAATCAATCGATTCCATCAAGTCCGCTAATTTTACTATATCTAATACTACGGGATTGTTTTCTTTTAGATCTTCATACATAGCTTTGTGTAATTTATCTAAACTATTTTCAATATGATTAAAGGCACCTTTCAAAAATTTTTTAGTAGGTGTGGGCATGTCACCTACTAAAACTTCTGGTACATCATGGTTTAAAGCCCAAATAATACATATGCCCCAAACATCTTCATGTAAGTTTAGAATTCTGCATATTTCATCTGTGATTAAATATACTCTATACATGTGTTCGGCAAGAGTTTGTTCTCTCGCGGTTCTGACAATATGCCATCTATGTACATGGCCAGTTCTCAGTTTTTCAATCAAACTAATCATTATCTCCGTCTCCCATTCTATATCCATTCAAATACCATTCATATTCCTTGATGCATGAAAAATCTTTAAATGTTTTCTGTGCCTTTCCCATTCTGAAATCTCTTTTACCTATTTCATATAGATTTTTAGCTATTTCTGATAGCCGTAATAATTCAGATGGTTCAAAATCCGGAAATATGGTATGTTGAAGAGTACCGGTTAAGGATTTTTCCCAAGTCCTTCTTTTATTTATTTGTAATTTATCTTTGATGGCTGATGATAAATCAATACCATTCATATTTGCCAAATCAAACAACATTATACAAATATCAGCATATTCTCCAGGAGACTTTGGATTTTTTACCAATTCTCCTGTTTCTTCAAATAACTTTAATAAAGCTGCCTGCGGTCCTCTGTCCGGAAATACAGAATCCGCCCACTCCACAATTTCTTTAGTCAAATCTTTTATCTCACTCATGGTAAGATACCCCCTCAGAATTGAAATAGCCCTCTTTTATTAAAGATGATTTGGTCTCAATGTCGTCATGGCAAGGACCAAACCCCAACCACTCAACATTACCACCAATTGACACATGTTCTATGTTGTCAATTATCGTACTTAAATAATCTCTGGATGGGCAATAATTAGCGAAATTTAAAAATATTTTGTCAACTTTATTTTGTCTAACCGCTTCGGCTATTTGTTTAACTGAAAATGTGAAAATTCTTCGTGGTAATTTTGTCACAGTTGTTAATTCTATTTCTTGATTTATTGATTCGAATGTTATTTCTTCTTGATCCGGATAACACGGCCCACTCCACCCGACTTGTTCACCCGACTCATTAAATCTATTCGCAACACGAATAGGAAAAGTTCTTGCAGTACCGATGATAGTTATGTACTTAAACCAGCCAGCCGGTATACCGCAATCGGCTAAAATTTGAAACGTTGAAACGTCTCTTGAAGTTGTATAAGGATAAAATCCGTGATATATGGAAAGGCTATATCCCTGAGCACCTTCTATCGCAACTATCTCACTTGTATCTAATAATTGTTGATATGTGGTGTTTTTAACAACACTAACGTTTCTAAAATCTCTCAATATTTTTCTAAAGGTTATATTATTCCATTGCATAACTTCAGCAGTGTTCATATTATCTGGATCGCGCTTTATTCTCTGTATTGCTGCAGCTCCACAACCTTTTTTTGTTGACCCGATTTTTACCATAGACTTATCTTCTTCTTTTCTGTGCTCATCTGTTATCACTGCAGCATTTTCATGAATATATATTTCAACTGTTCCCAATAAATCTTTACACTTGTCCATCTCTTTATATAGATTTTCTGTGTCAATGATCGAACCTGGTCCAATCATTACTTTTTTTAAATTCGGGGACACAATGCCATTAGCCAACATTGTGTGCACAAATTTTCTACCATCTTCAGAAATATATGTGTGGCCTGCATTTGCGGCCCATGCTGTTACTACAGTATCTGGACATTGTTGCTTTGCTAAATACCCAGCCAACAACCCTTTACCAGTAGATCCATATTGTAAATCGATTATCATGTAAACTTTTTTGATCATTTAATTTCTCCGGAAAAATATATTTCACAATTAGGATTATTTCGATTTTCTATATCGCATTGTGAATCTTTAAAATCCATTTCACTAATATAACCGAACAATAAAAAGACTAAGATCAAAGTCGCGGTCGGGTGCCTTTCTATTAAATTTCCCATATACTATCCTTTTCATAATTGAATTATATCATAACTATTTTTAAAAAGTCAATACCGTTAATCCCCTATTTTGATGCTTCCCACCAATTCTCCCCGACTCCTTGATCCGTTCTAATTGGAACCCTAAATTTTATTTCATCATTGAATTCTGTTACAATCCTACTTATTTCTTTTTTTATATCGTCTCTATCTACCGGTACTGACACATCAAATTCATCATGGACATTCAACAATAACCTAGCTTCGGAATTTGTCGATTTCAAATAATTATGTAATTCGATTAATTTTAATTTCAGCGCATCGGCTGCTGAGCCCTGGAATATGAGCCCCGCCGCTTTGTGAGTGTGTTGACCTTTCGGAAAACGTATTCGTCTCCCATAAATAGTTTTTACATAACCCCTACTTCTAGCGATGGATGCAACGTTTTTCAATAGATCTTGTACACCAGGAATCGCCTCATGATATTTCTCAAACACTCTAGTCGCCTCCTCTCCTGGTTTTATGTATTCTCTACCGCTGGCGCTAACCTCAACCGTGTAGGGCAAGCCCATCTCGGCAGCAAGTCGGCCTTGGCCCATTCCGAACACCAACCCTAAATTTATTTGTTTAGCATTAGCGTCACCGGTGAATCGTGGGGACCTAGGTAGGCCAGTTAGATCACTGGCCAACTTATGAAAGTCTGTGTCCGGATTTTTTTCATAGATCTCCAATATTCTTTTGTCATTGACATAATGAGCGAATACCCTGAAGTCCATCTGTGCCCAATCGTTACAAACCCAAACATGATGTTCATCAGGTAAAAACAAGGATCTAACAATTGAAGCGATTTCCACATCTCTTTTATGTATCTGTTGTAGTGCGGGATTATTTGCAGACAATCTTCCGGTGCTTGTGCCCAAATCGTTATCTGATTTAGTTTGATTAAAGTTAGCATGCACAACACCATTGTTGTGATGATTAAGAATATGTCCTTTCAAAAATGTGTCCCTAGTTTTTATCATCTTCCTCAACTTTAAAATTAATCCGGCTGCGGGATGTTTCATTGTTCTCAATACTGTAGAATCAATACTAACACCGCCTTTATCGGTTGATGGGGCTACAGTACCATCAATCAAAACCCACCTGTCGTCAACAAATCTCGGTTTAAATAACGCTTTAATAGAATTGGAAGGGTTTGGATTAACATCAAACCCAGCTAATTGGTTTAATTTTTTTTGTGTTGTTTCACACTGTTGATCTATTTCTTTAATAGCTATTTCAGTTCTGTCTACATCTATTCTAACCCCATACCGTTCCATATCAACTAAAACCGGTAACAGTCTTCTTTCTAATTCACACACATTGTGAATATTTTGCCTATCTATTTCTTCTTCTTGCCATTCCCACAACTTCAGAGTAGTTGTGGCGTCTTGTATTGCATATTTGGCTACGAGATTGTGTGGGGCCCGTGATAAATTAGGTATTTGAGCACTTTTCGTTGGTTTACCGCCAAATATTTCCGATAACTCTTCATAGATTTTAGTGTCCTTACCAATTTTTATGTATTTGTTACCTAGAGAGTCTAAATCATATGTTAATAAGTGTTCATCTATCAATGCGGCCCGTAACATTGTATCATCAATGCGGTCATCTGGAAAAATTATTCCGATTTCTCTTGACATATGCCAATCGAATTTAGCATTGTGACATACTATCTTTCTGCATTTCGGGATTTCGCTTCTCAAAAATCTTAATGCCTCTTCATCTTTCCTTATGTCGAAATAGTACCCTTCTCCATCCGGAGTACATATAGACACCCCAAAAACTTTATCTTTCCACCAACTTAAACCAGTTGTCTCTGTATCATAGCTAATATATCTACATTCTGATATATTAGGAAATTTAGACCGCATACCCGTTGTCTCCTTCAATTATATCCAATATCCTTTTAGACCTAGTTAACCCAACATACCATACCCTTGCCTCAGCGTCTGGATTACTATCCATATCCAACAAAGTTTTGTTGGTCAAACCTGTATGAAGTATTGTGTGGTCAGCTTCCCTACCTTTAGATGCGTGGATCGTCGACACTCTGACAGTCGGTATTACTGAAAAATCCGCTTCTCTATAAAAATCTACCAGATGTATGGGTATAACAAAAGAAGCCATGTACCCCCTTTTCAACACTTGTTGGAAAGATTTAGTTGATAATTCTTTTTTAGTTCTATCGTCGGAAACTGTTAACATTTTATCTATTTCGGGTTGTGTTAATGCCTCACCATTTTCCATTTTTTTAAATATTTTTATAGCTTCAGCTATCCTGTTACTAAATAAACTAGGCAAACCACTATCATTAGAATAAGGTACCCTTGATCTAATTAATTCTTCTTCTATCTCTTTTTTTGTAACAAAATTTCTACATAAAATCAGTACGTCATCACCACTACTAAATAAATTCGAATTAAAAAATGACGATCGTCTTATTATACCCTCATCAGTTTTCGGTAAATATTCTTTTTGTACCCTTCTCTTTATTGTATTAACTGTCTTAATGGCTATTTCGTGTATTGATCTCGGTACACGAAATGATTGATTCAGTACCAATCTATCAGAATCGTATTTGTTTTCAAATCTTTGCATACCATGAGCGTTAGCACCTGACCATTCATATATAGACTGGTCATCATCTCCAGCTATATGGACTTCCTTAACATATGGGAACGAAATAATTTTATCAACAACTGACCATTGCAAATTAGATAAATCTTGAGCCTCATCTATGAAAACCGCTTTTGATTTATGATCGACCGTATTCCTCAAATACATCAACAGCATGTCGTTAAAATCACAATATCCGTTCGACAGCTTCCAATTATCGTAGCATTCACAAAAAAACTTGAAATTATGCCAGTCTCCTGGTCTATTTGATTCGTAATATTCACTTTTTATATCAACCATTTTATTAACAGCTTTATATAAAATTGATAAATATTGATCACCGATTTCCATGTTCTCAGATGTGTCATTTGTAGTACCTTTGAACCTAAACCCCGTTTTATCACCAAACTTTTTCAATTTATTGTGATCGACAACCGAAACAACCGATAAGTTGTTCAATTTAAACATCAATGAATGTATTGTGCATATTTTTTCTGATTTTTTTATGTTGAGGCGTTTCAAAGCTTCTGAAGCGCCAGCTTTTGTAAACGATAAAAAACAAATTTCATCAACTGAATATTTGTTTTTAGCTTCCTCTAATCTTTTTAACATTTCGGTTGTTTTTCCACAACCTGGCGGACCATATACGCTGAAAGTATCTACCATAAATATCCTTTGATAGGGCGGGTATTAATACCCGCCCTAATAGCTAAGTTTTAATATTCAGAACCAGAAATTTCCGGTTCTTCGTCAAACTTGCGGTCTACTTTACCTAGACCACTACTTATAGCTTCATACAACTTTTCAGCCCTATCATAAACTTCAGCAGTTGGATAGCCAGCAGGCGAAATACAAAAATTATAATAATCTTGGTTTTTTGCATTTTTTTCTGAGACCGTACTGATTTTGTACACTCTACTAAATGAATCACCAGAATTCATCCTAATCAATGAATTCCATTTCCTTGATACTTTTAGCTTAGACCTGCTCATTGATACCACTACTTCTTCAACTTTGTTGGATGTCGGGTGGATCAACAAACAAAAGTGTTGGGCAGTATCAGCTATCTCTATGTGCTGGTGATCTTCCAATGAAGATTTAAATTTTTCAGCTTCTGTTTTTGATTCGAAAGCACCCCTAAACCCACCTCCAGAATCCCTAGTCTTCCACAACAAAAACTCCTTCTTGTAATAAACAGGGAGAACTAAAGCTTCTAAACCATAATTCTGTCTGGTTACATTATTGTACAGCATACCTTCTTCAATACCATCAATGTAATTTGGATCTTGTTTTTTCCTGCAGGGGGATAAATCTTGGACTAATTCTAATCTTGGAATTATCAGATCTTCCGCTGTTATATTCTCAGTCCCTCTTATTGATTGTTTATTTTTCAAAAAATCAGGCATAATTTCGTTCGGTAAAATGATTTCATTTTTCATATATATCTCCAGTCAATATTTAACATGTTCTGGGCAAAATTGCGGCAAGAGCCCATCCTTGATTAGCCAAAACCCGCTATGCTAATACTCTATTTCTTTGTTATAGAGGCTCTTGTGAAAGGGGTGACCTTAACAATACTATCTGGAACCTCCTCACCAGATAGTATCATTTGTTTCACCGCCGCCTTTAATGTAGAACTGTTGATCGTTTCTGTTATTAAAGAGCCTTTCCCAATATCTCTAAAAAAATCATACGCTTCGGTTTTTTTGTCAGGAAGGATTGATACATACATATCACCAGTTAGATTGATTCTTCCTACTCCTTCTACTTTCATACTTTCAATTCCCTCTGACTCAAACCTATTTGGTATTACCGTTATTCTTATGAAATCATATTTTTTATTTATTTCTTTTAGCTTTTCTTCTAGCTTTTCTTTTATCCTTCTTAAGAGATCAAATTCTTTTATCAATTCTAAAGTAGTTAAAGACTCTATATCTTCGGGTGAAAATTCATACATCTTATTCATCTTATTCATCTTATTCATCTTCCTTTATTAAAACACACATCATGATTATCAATATACCAAATAAAACGTCCATAACCCAAGAATCATCATGATAACGATATTCATACTGTTATCACCAAATGCTGGTAATGGTGGTCTCTATTTGACCACTTCAAGATATTAAGAGAATCAGTCTTCTCTCTTAATATCATAAACGCAGCACATGCTACTGTTGGAGACCCAGAAACAATCACATAATCATCTTTATCAAAATTTTTTAATTTTGATCTTAATTCTTCTATTAATGCTTTATTAGACAAAGAATTTTTTATCGTTGAAAAATCGGATCTGGTTAAAAACACAATATCGCCATACTGTTCAGCCTGAGTGTAATTGTGATTCGTATTTTCTTGTGTTATGTACACTTTTTTCATTACTCTATCCTCTATTTAAAGAAATATCAACGCCATCAAATATAGATTCTTTTAGCGTGTCAATATTTGACCTAACATACTCGGAAATATCTTTTTTCTCCGTCAACGCTTTTAATATGTGCTCATCCACTGTTTTTGATGCCACTATATCTATTATGATGGTACCTCTTTTATGATCAGGAGAAAATGCCCGTTCTTCTGATTGCTCTCTATCAATAAAATTAAAAGTATTTGAATAATATATTTCAACCTCTGCTTTTGACATTGTTAACCCCATGCCGCCAGTAGCTGCATTGGCCACTAAAAATCTAGATCTTCCGGTTTGAAACATGTGATTTATATTGATATCCCTATCTTCTTCGGATACGTTTCCATGTAATTCTACAACTTGATCATGGTCATACTCCTTACGTAATTGTTCAACAACAATATTTATTTCTTCTTTATATGCACACCAAACAATGGTTGACCCATCATATTCTTTAGTGCACTCAATCAGTTCATTTATTTTTGGATTTTCGCCATCAATGAATTCACGAACAAATTCCCCATTTTTTTCATATGTCACTATTCCACCAGTAACTTCTTGCAATCTCAACATTTTTTCTAAAGAATTTTTTATTATTAATGATTTTTCCCCCACTTGGACCATTTTATCTCTTTTTATTTGATTGTACAACTTTCTTTGAGCCTCATTTAATTCTACTTCTCTTATTACATATATTTTATCTGGAGAATCAGGAAAAACTTCATTTTTCCTAACTTGAAAAATGAATGGTTCAATTGTTTCTAATAATTCATCTAAATTTTCATAGCCTATGATCTGTCTATTATCATACCCGCCCATCACAGCATATCTATTCCTGAATGAGTAAAAATCACCTAGTCCGATAATATCTGGATCTAAAAACTCAAACTGCATAAACAAATCCATTGGCCCATTCGCTATGGGTGTACCGGTCATAGCTATTCTATACTCCGACATCCTCCCCAAAGAAACACACCTTTTAGATCTCGTGGCGGAGTGGTTTTTTATTTTACTTGACTCATCCACAACAACCAAAGATTTTGATGACCCTAATAAAAATCTTTCACAATATTTATACGCTGACCCCGCCGCCAACGATTCAACCCCAACCAACAACCATTTAAAACCAAAACCATTATTAAACTCGTCAAATTTAGATGGTTTAAATGTATCCAGTAGAAAATGATCAACGCCAAATTCATTGGGGGCGTGTGTATTTATCTCTCTTTGCCAATTCTTTCTTATGGATAAAGGACAAATAACTAAAACCCTATCGATTTTACTTTCCATATTCATAGCACAAGCAAAATCGATAACGACTTTTGTTTTACCCGTCCGCATATCCATAAACAATGCCGCTGTTCTATTTCCATATATTTTATTTAAAGCTTCTAATTGTTGTTGTCTCGGTTTGGTTTTGAATGGGTATTTCGATATTGGGAACCCCTTGTTATTTGTTCTAATATTTTTCTCAAAATCGTAGTTTTCTAGTACATTTTTAGCGGAGTCGTGTATTATTGCAATATCATTATTCATCTTTTCTTTTAAATAAGATACATTAGCTCTTATAGCTGGTGCCGACCAATATTTATTTTTACCATCCCATCTTCTGTTTGGGATAGCTTTAACAATAGAATTCAAG
>Ga0335069_10003085_pt1 | contig 25375 bp, 16 predicted proteins | sample Lox_Sample_11_FD_206714 | JGI IMG/M metagenome (GOLD analysis project Ga0335069, IMG submission 206714) | Soil microbial communities from Loxahatchee National Wildlife Refuge, Florida, United States - Lox_Sample_1.1 | ecosystem: Environmental > Terrestrial > Soil > Wetlands | place: USA... | reverse complement strand
CGCCCGGAAGCCCATTTCTACCTGGGCCTGCTCGCCGACGCGCAGGGCGCGAAGCAGGAAGCCTTCGCCCAATACCAGGCAGCCCTGAAGGTCGATCCCAACAACGCCCGGGTCTACAACAAGCTGGGCCTCATCCTGGCGGATGCCGGACAATTCGACCAGGGGATGGCGCTTCTCCAGAAATCCGTTCAGCTCGACCCGATGAACCCGGTCGCCCGCTTGAACCTGGGAATCATTTTGATGCAGCGCGAGAACTACGGCCAGGGATTGAAAGAACTGGCGGAAGTGATCCGGCTCGATCCGCACGATGCCGCCGCGTACTTCTGCATGGGATTCGGGCTCCTGTATTCGAAGCGGACCGACGAGGCGGTGGTGAGGTTCCGTGAAGGCCTGCGCTACAAGGCGGACGACGCCGAGGCTCACTTCGGCCTGGGCTCGGCGCTCTCCATGCAGCAGAAGCGGGACGAAGCTGCGGCGGAGCTGCGGGAGGCCCTGCGGCTGCGCCCGAACTATCCGGAAGCGCAGGAGCTGCTGCAACGCCTGAGCCGTTGATCCGCCCGGGCGGTAGCAGCCGAGCCAGGAGTGCTCGACATAATAAGCTAAAAGTGATACAACGTAAAAAGCTAATTATGGATACGCACGATGAGCTAATAGTCGTGCAACACGAAAAGCTAACGCGAGGACACAGCTAATGCCTTCACCCTCGGAAAAACTCGCCCAGTCGCTGGAAGTCCTCCACAGCCTTCAGAACGCCAACGGCGCCGCCGCCATACGCGCGAAGGACATGACGCGGACGCACCGGGAGCGCCTTGTGGCAAACGGGTTCCTGCGAGAGGTCATGAAGGGATGGTACATCCCGAGCCGACCGGACGAGGTGAAGGGAGAAAGCACCTCGTGGTACGCCTCCTTCTGGCGTTTTTCCGCTGCATATCTTGAAATGCGGCTTGGCCGCAACTGGTCGCTCTCTCCAGAGCAGTCGCTCTCCCTACATGCAGGGAACTGGACCGTTCCCAGGCAACTCGTGGTGCGCTCACCAAAGGCCCGCAACAAGGTAACCGTGCTTCCCCATGGGACATCGCTGCTGGATCTTCGCGCCGCCTTGCCCGCCGCCGGCGACAGAGCCGAAATTGACGGCCTCCGTCTGTTTTCGCTCGAAGCGGCCTTGATCGATTGCTCAACCCAGTACTTTCTAACCCACGCCACCGATGCGCGCGCGGCGCTGGCCATGGTCCGCGACGTCTCCGGACTGCTGTCGAGACTGCTGGCAGGGGGCCACAGCACAATTGCCGGCCGTCTCGCAGCTGCCTTCCGCAACAGCGGCCGCGGCCACATCGCGGAGGAGATCGTGAAGACAATGACCGCGGCTGGGTACAAGATTCGTGAAACGAATCCTTTCGGCGATGCTTTTCCGCTCGGGCTTCCAATGCGCGAAACATCGCCTTATGTGAACCGCATCAGGCTGCTGTGGCAGAGGATGAGGGAACCCGTCAGCAAGCGGTTCCCCAGGGCGCCCGGCCTGCCGCGCAATGCCGGCGCCTATCTGAAACGCGTTGCGGAAGCATATGTGACGGATGCCTATCACTCGCTGTCGATCGAAGGATATCGGGTCAGCGCCGATCTCATTCAGCGCGTGCGCCGCGGGGCGTGGAATCCGGACACCCATGAACAGGACCGTGAGCAGCGCAACGCCATGGCTGCGCGTGGCTACTGGCAGGCTTATCAGGAAGTGCAGAAAAGCATCGGCCGGGTGTTGAAGGGCGAGAATCCCGGCACAGTCGCCGAAGAAGATCACCGGGCGTGGTACCGGGAGATGTTCGCGCCAAGCGTCACCGCCGGCCTGGTGCGACCTGCAGATCTCGCCGGTTATCGCGACGCCCAGGTTTACATTCGCCAGTCCATGCACGTGCCCCTGAGCCGCGAGGCAGTCAGGGATGCGATGCCTGCCTTCTTCGATCTGCTGCGCGATGAGACAGACCCCGCTGTGCGGGTTGTCCTGGGGCATTTTGTGTTCGTGTACATTCACCCCTACATGGACGGGAACGGCCGCATGGGGCGGTTCCTCATGAACCTGATGATGGCGGCGGGAGGATTTCCGTGGACCGTCATCCCCGTTGCGGACCGCAAGGTCTATATGGATGCGCTGGAAAAGGCGAGCGTTGGCGAGGACATCGGGCCGTTTGCGGATTTCCTGGCCGGGCTGGTGAAGAAAGGGCTCGCCGGTGCGCCGCTGCCTGAAGTCCCGCGTGCTGGGTCATGAGGGCCGGCCCATTTCAGGTGCCGATCGCGTCCAGGATTTCACAGATATTCTGGAGTCATGGAAGCCCGCATCCGGCAGGCAACGCCGGCCGATCGCAAGCAACTCGCCCGACTTCGCGAGGCACTGTGGCCGGGGACCTCCGCGACGGAACACGCACGCGAGCTGGAACCGATACTGGCAGGTAACACTCCCGGCGCCATGCCGTTGATCAACTTCGTCGCCGAGGCTGAGGCCGGCGCGCTGATCGGCTTTGCCGAAGTGGACCTGCGCTCGCATGCCGATGGTTGCGATCCCGCGCATCCGGTGGGGTATCTGGAGGGCTGGTATGTCAACGAGGAGTACCGGCGGCTCGGTATCGGCCGCCGGCTTCTTTCCGCCGCGGAAGATTGGGCCCGAAGCCATGGCTGTGTCGAGATGGCGTCCGACACGTGGATCGACAACGGGACTTCTCAAAGCTGCCACGAAGCGCTGGGTTTCGAAGTCGTAGATCGGTGCGTGCACTATCGCAAGGGGCTATAGCGGCGGACCACTGCACTGATCCGGCCGCTTCCGCCGAATGCTCACGAGAGTTCCATCTCCAGCTCCATTCCCACCGGCTCCTCCTTTGGCGTGTGAACCGGTGCGACCTGCTCCCACTTCACGATCTTGAGGTCCAGCACGCAGATCGAATAGAACACCGGCACCAGCAGCAGGGTGATGAACGTGGCGATCGAGAGTCCGCCGATCTGGGCATAGCAGAGCGGCTCCCACAGCGGCCCCCCGTGGATTGCGAGCGGGAACAGACCGAAGACCGTCGCACCCACGGTGATCAGCACGGGACGCAGACGCACGATGCCGGCGTCCAACACAGCCTGCTCGAAGGGTTCGCCCTCGGCGTGCTTCTCTTCGATGAAGTCGAACAGCACGATGATGTGGCTCACGATGACCCCGACCAGGCTGATCACGCCGAGAAAACCCATGAAGCCGAACGGCGTGCCCATGATCCAGAGGGCCAACAGCGCGCCCACCGACCCGAACGGCACAGCCGCGAACACGATGAGCGGCTTCACGGCGTTCTTGAACTGGAACGTGAGGGCGAGGAAGATGGCGATGACCGAAGTCGCCAGCACCACGGACAATTGCTGGAATCCATCGATCTGCTTCTCCTCTTCGCCGCCGACTTCGATCTTGTAGCCCGGCGGAAGCGAAGCGGCGATGGCATTCAGGGCCGGCCGCGCGGCGGCCATCACTTCGGACGACAGGACGCCCTGCTGGGGCGCGCCGGACACGGTGATGGTCCGAGCCTGGTTGCGGCGGCGGATGACCTCGCTGCGGAACGAGTATCCGAAACTCGCAACCTGCCGGATCGGCACCTTCTGTTTTCCGGTCTTCGAGGCGACGTAGAGATAATTCAAATCCTCCAGGCCGCCGATTTCCGTGGAACGAAGACGAGCCACCACCGGGATTTGCTTATCCCCCTCGCGCAGCGTAGTCACGGTCGTGCCGATGACGGCTCCGGCAGACGCGTCGGCAATGTCCCGGTTCGTCACACCAGCCAGGTTGGCGGAATCGGGATTGACGTCCATGCGGACGGTGAACCGGTCCTCGCCCCAATTGTCCCGGATGCGGCTGACCAGGGGAATATCGCGCAACACCTTCTGAACCCGTTCGGACGTGGCGCGCAGAGTGTCGCTCTCCGCACCCGAGATCCGGATGGCCACCGGCAATCCCACCGAGTCGCCGTTTTCCAGTTGCCGCACATCGATACGGGCGTTGGCGACTTCCCGGTCGACGCGGCTCTGGATGTACGGCAGGAGCTGGTGGGTCTGCCGCTTGTCCCGGAAAAGCATGACGACCTGCGCGTAGTTAGTGTGCGGCGATTCGGGAGACAGCGAATACCAGAAGCGCGGTGCGCCGCCTCCAACGAAGCTGGAGAGCGCCTCGACCGGCATTTTCTGCGCGGCTGACACCTCCTGCACGATCTTCTCGACCTGCTGGACGGTCTCACTGGTGGCCGCAAAGGACGCGTCTTCCGGCAGGAAGACGTCGATGAAAGCGAGCTGCGAAAGGTCCTTCGGCATGAACTGCTTCTTGAGCGACGCGCCGATGGAGCCGCCGCCGACCAGCACCAGCACAGCCACCGACACCACTGCCCACCGATGCCGGATGGCCCATTGGCCCACGCGGTAGTATTTCGCCGCGAAACCGCGGCTGCGGCGTTCCTCCATCGATGGCTCGCGGCGCGGCCGCAGGATGAAGGAGCCGAGCAGCGGAATGAAGGTCATAGACACGACCCTCGATGCGACCAGCGAGATCGTGATCACCACCGGCATCGAGTACAGGAACTGGCCCATCGACCCGGTCAGCATCAGGAACGGCAGATAGGCGACGATATTCGTGATGGTGGCGTAGACGATGGCGGTCGCCAGACGGGTGGGCCCGAGCCAGGCTGCGATACTGCGGCTCTGCCCGGCGCCCATCTCGCGCTTGATGGCGTCGCCCGCAACCACCGGATCGTCCACCAGAAGACCGAGCGCGATGATCAGGGTAGCAATCGAAATCTGCTGGAGGTCGATGCCCAGCACGTGCATCAATCCGAAGGTCATGAGCAGCGTGAGGGGAATCGAGAGAGCCATCAGCAGCGCCGAGCGCCACTCCCAGAATCCGACGAGCGATACCAGTACCACCAGAATCACCGCCTCGTAGAGGCTGTCCATGAAGAGGTCGATATTCTCTTCCACCTGGCGCGGCTGGTCGCTGGTGCGGGCGACGATCAGGTCCTTGGGCAACTGTTTCCGCAAGCCGTCCATAGCCGCATCCACCTGCCTGGAGAAGTTGTTGATCTGCTGGCCTGCGCCCATCTGCACGCTCAGTGTGACAGAACGGGTCCGCTGCCACTTGCCGCTGGAATCGCGCCAGGAGTAGAAGTTCAGGTAGCGCGCGGGGTGATCGTAACTGCGAACGGTGTCGGCAACATCGCGCAGGTAGAGCGGCGCGCCCTGCCGGGTTGCGCCGATGCCCACGTCGCCGATCTCGCGTTCGCTGTGAAACTCGCCGGATGGTGCGATGAGAACATTCTTGCCGCCCGCGTCGAACTCCCCAGCTCCGGAGGTCAGGTTCCGCGCCCGCAGAATGTTGCTCAAGTTGCCGGCCTGGATGCCGTAAGCAGCAAGCCGCTCCTGCGAATACAGCAGGTATACCTTCTGCGACAGGATGCCGGCCCGGTCCACCTTGGCCACCAGCGGGGCATTCACGTCGTTACGGCCCGCCGCGAGCAAGGTCTTCTCCATCAGGTCGGTGAATTGGTCGAGTTCGCGGTAGCTGTACTTCTCGCCGGCAACGGAGGCGAGCTTCATCCGAACCTCGCCGGGGTCCCGAACCACGAACGGCTCCCAGACGTCGGGCTCCCACTGGGATTTCGGATAGTAATCCTGCAAAAACCTCCCGAGGTACGCGAGGATCCGATCGTCCTTGCCGGCGGCATTCACGTCGGCTCCGACACAGCCGGCGCCGTCCAGCAGAATCGGATCGAGAGTGGCATCGGAGCGCCGGACGTACTCCAGGAAGTCCATCGCGCCCATGCGCACCAATCGGGACTCTTCGCGCGCCGGAAAGCAGAATACCAGTGAGGCTCTCTCTGCCGGGTTGCCGTGAGCCTGCGCCCGCGTGGATTGAATGGCTTCCTGCAGCCTGGAGGCCCGTAACTCGATGTCGGCCGGGCTGGCCTTGGGGCTGGCAACGGTCAGCATGAGCGTCGAGGTATCGCCGAAGTCGCGCTGATACTGGATCGGTCCAGCCCCATCGGGCAGGGTGTGAATGGCTGCCAGCCTCCCGCCCACGTCGTCGAGCACGGTGCTGACGTCTTTCAGGTCGTCGGAGATATAAAACGTGATCACCGAAGAGTTGCTGCGCGAGACCGATTCGATCTTGGAGATCTTGTTGTTCGAGGCGATGACCTTCTCGACCGGCTTGGTGACCAGCTCCTCGACTTTTTCGGCGCTGGCGCCGGGCCAGGGCGTGACCACGAGCGCCGCCTTGATCGGAATATCGGGATCCTTCCGCTGCGGCATGTGGGTGTAGCCGTAGATTCCCCAGACCACTGTTCCGGCGAGCAGCACCCAGGTCAGGTGCGGGTGCTCGACCGAAAGCCGTGCGGTGTTGCGGCTCTCCAGCAACGGATCGCCGGCATTGTGTGCGCTATTGTTTTTCACGGAATCACCTCCACGATTTGTCCATTCGTGACCATCGAAGCGCCCGCGCGAATCACAAGCTCACCGGGCTTCACGCCGCTGGTCACCGCCAGAATGTCTCCAAACGTCGGCCCGAGGCTCACCTTGCGCGCCTTGGCCGTCTTGTTCTCGACCACCATGACCATGAAATCCGCGGGGTTATCGTGATCGCGGACCACGGCCGCCACTGGAACCACCGGCACAGGCGCAGGAGCCATACCGGACTCGCTGAGCGTGAGCGAGGCAATCATGCCCGGCTTCAACGCCAGCCCTGGATTGGGCATGCTGATCTCTACCTGGAAGAGGCGCGTATCGGCATCGGCAACCGCGGCCACGGCGGTCACGATTCCGTGAAACTCGCGGCCCGACAGAGCCTCCATCGTGATCGCGATACTCCTCCCGGGCCTCAACTGGACCGCTACCGTATCCGGCACGCCGAAGGCCGCCTTCACGGTGTTGATGTCGGCGAGGGTGTAAGCGACTACCGAAGGTCCGGCCATCGTGCCCACTTCGACATTCCTTTGGACGACGGATGCCGTAAACGGAGCGGACAGCGCCGTGTCGCCCTGGTTGAGGCGCGCGGTCGCAATGCCCGCCTCGGCGGTGCGGGTCTGAGCCGCCGCCGATTCGATCTGGGCGCGGGCCGCATCCACCTGAGCCGCGGTGACGTCGAACTGTGCCTTGGCCGCGTCGAACTCGGGCCGCGTCAGGCTATGGCTCTCGATCAACGTCCTGGCGCGAATAAAGTCGGCTTCCGCCTTGGCGTGAGAGGCCTCGGCCTGAGCCAACTGGGCCCGCGCGCTCCTCTGTGCTTCACGCGCTCCTTCGAGCTGGCTCTGCGCCTGCGCGGTCGTATTGCGATAGTCTTCTTCGCGGACCCGCGCCAGGACGGTCCCGGCAGGCACGATATCGCCGGGCTCCAGCCCGCGTGATCCAATGCGATGAATGTCGGTCACCAGCCCCGAGACCCGAAATGCCAGGCTCACATGCCTGCCGGGCAGGATCGATGCCGAATAGCGCCCGCCCGCCTTGGGCCGATAGAGATCAACTGCCGTGACGCGCACGGGGGTCACGGGATTTTCCAGATTTGGCCCCTCGCGATGGCACGCCGCCAGCAGGAGGAACGGAATCACGATGACAGTTCGTTTCATTGGTCTTCTCCCAGAGCGCGCTCGAAATCGGCGCGCGAATTCCAGACCGACAGCAACGCCTGTTGATAGTCGCTGTTGGACTGCTCCAGACTGACTTGCCCCTGCAAAACGTCTTTCAGCAGCACGGATTGCACGGCGAATTTGTTCCTGGTGACTCGCAGACTTTCGAGGGCGGTCTGCTGTGCCAGACGTGCCACGCGGAGCTGCGTCTGGCTTTGCCGCAGCCGCCGGTACTTGTCGTTCACATCGGCGATCACGGAGTTGACGGCATCCTGTTGGCTGTTGCGCGCCTGGTCCACGATGTGCTGTTTCTCGGCCGCTTCGTGCTTCTTGCGGCCCCAATCGAACGGCTCCCAGTTCACGCTGACGCCGACGCTGTTGCTGCCGGTCGGGAAGAACTGGCCGTAGTTGAGGAAACGCAGGGTGTTGAACTCGGCGGCAACGTCGGGGATGTACTCCGCCTTTTTGGCCCGCAGGTCCTGTTCGGCCTGGGTCTGGCGCAGCTTCGCCTGGCGAATCTCGGGCCGCCGCTCGAGGGCTTGCCGGCGTGCGGCTTCCAGGTCCAACGACTCGCCGGCGTTCTCCAGTACCGGCTGCACCTCGAAAGCGGTCAGCACATCCCGTCCCAAGAGTTGGTTGAGCTGCTCCCTGCCCGTCTCCCGCTGGTCTTCCAACAGCGACGCCGATTGCTCCGCCTTCGCCAGGTGCGTCTGGACATCCAGAAGCTCCGACTTGAGCACCACCTCTCCGGCCACATAGTTTTCGGTCAGCCGGCCCAGCTCCTTATAGAGGGCAACCGTCTCACGAGCGCTCCCGAGGCTCGATTCGACCTGTTGGAGCGTGTAGTACAGCCGCTTGACCTCGCGAACCACGGTCTGCTTGTCCGCACGGGTCTGTTCGCGGGCCAACTCCACGCCGGTCCGAAGCGCGTCCAGGTTCCTCCGGATCCGGATCAGCGACGACAACGGCTGCGACACTTTGCCGATGACCATCCCGGTCGGTTCCAACGGGGTCTTCAGATGAACATCGTGGTCCGGAAGCGGACCGACTCCAGTGTAGTTTCCGAGCACGCCCTTCTGAAGCACGAAGTCGAAGCTCTGCAGTTGCTGGGCGGCGAGAGCTTGCAGGCTGAAGCTGGGAAGCTGGTGGGTCCGGTTGGCCTTGAGCTTGTCTTCGGCCTTGCGGATCTCCAGGGTCGAGTTGTGAAGCCCGCGGTTGTGGTCCAGGGCCATCGCCACTGCCTGGTCGAGAGTCAGAATCTCCTGACCGAGGCACGAGACGGCGAAGAACCCGAGAGCGGCGATGCCAAATGTTGCTTTTTTCATGGCTCTTTCCCGATTGCGATATATTGGTCGAATTCGTTCCTGACAGACTCAGATTAGGGTGTGCGGGCTGTCCAAGTCGTGATCCGTCAGTGAGGAAGGGGTGACGGTTCAGTGACGCCGAAAAAGCGTTCGGTTGCGTCTCTCCGGCTGGACCGGGCCAACCAATGCGCCTGGCAGGGCACGGACCAGATCTCGTTGTCTCCAAAGGCTTTTTCCGTGCTGCTCTACTTGTTCGAGCGGCCCGGAAGGCTGGTGACCAAACAGGAGCTGCTGGACGCCGTCTGGCCCGATATCCACGTCACCGAAGGCGTCTTGAAGCGTGCGGTCCTGGAAATCCGCAAGGCCCTGAACGATCCGGTCGAGGACCCGCTCTTTATTCAGACGCTCCACCGGCGCGGCTACCGGCTCCTGGCCGCGGCGCGCGATGGTCCCGAAACTGCCAGACGCGACGTGCCCCACGACGGCGTCGTGGGCCGCGCCAACGAGATCGGGCAGTTGGACGCATGGTTTGAAGACGCCCTGGTATCGTCGCGTCAGCTCGTCTTCATCACCGGGGAGGCGGGGCTCGGAAAAACCACTCTGATCGAGCATTGGATGAATTCTCTGCGCGCGACGCAGCGTGCCGGCGAGGGCGGAAGGGCGGCGCTGGCGCGCGGACGATGCCTGCAACAGTTCGGCTGCGGCGAGCCCTACCTGCCGGTCTTCGAGGCCCTGGAGCAGCTCGGACAGGCGCTGGGCCGGCGCCTGGTCGAAGTCCTGCGCTCCCGCGCCCCCACGTGGCTGATGCACCTGCCGTCGCTGATCTCTCTGGAGGACCGCGTGAAGCTGCGCGACGAGGTCTTCGGGTCGACGCGAGAGCGCATGCTGCGCGAAATCACGGATGCCATGGAGACACTGTCCGCGGAAACTCCGCTGGTGATCGCGCTGGAAGACCTTCATTGGAGCGATCCATCGACCGTGGCCGTGCTGTCGTCGATCGCCCGGCGCACAAGTCCGGCGCGGCTGATGATCCTTTGCACGTACCGGCCCAGCGATGCCGGCGGAAGCAGCTCTCCGCTTCTCGTGGCACGCAACGAGCTGGAACTGCACCGGCAATGCAAGGTTCTGCCGCTGGCCTATCTGACCGAGCAGCAGGTGGGTGAGTATTTGCGCGCGCGTTTTCCGGAAATGGACATCGCGCAGAGCCTGGCGGCGCCGTTGCACCAGCGCACGACGGGCAATCCGCTGTACGTGGTTTGCCTGGTCGAGGAGCTCGTGCGGATGGGAAAGATCGAGAGCGCGCCAGGCTCCATCGCCGCGATCGTTCCCGACAGCCTGCAACAGATGTTCGAGCGGCAGGCCGCCCAGCTCAACCAGGCGGAACAGGAGATGCTCGCGGCCGCGGCGGTGGCCGGCGACGCCTTTTCGATTGCGAGCGTGGCGGCCACGCTTGGTGTAGATCCGGCGCACGTGGAGTCGTTGTGCGAGCCGCTCGTGCGGCAGCAGATGATCCTCAAGCACGGCGAGATCGTGCGGTTTCCCGATGGGATGGAGTCGCCCGGCTATTCCTTCATCCACGTCCTGTGCCGCGACGCACTTTACCGGAGAGTTCCCCCGGCGCGGCGCTCCCGCCTGCACGGACTCTTGGGTCAAGCCGAGGAACGGTTGTACGCTTCGGATCCGAAGCGCGTGGCGGCGGAGCTTGCGGGCCACTTCGAGATCGCGGGCGATTTCGGCCGCGCGATCCGATATCTGCGGCTGGCCGCCGACGGAGCCTCGGCTCGCCAGTCCCACCAGGAGGCGGCGCGTTACCTGGAACGGGCGCTCGCCCTGGTCGAACGGCTGCCCGAGGACGGCAGGGCCGGGCGCCGGATGGATCTGTTGGAGCAGGGCGCGCTGATGCGATTGTCCGCCTGGGACTTGTCGGGCGCCACGTCGGATTTTCGCGCCCTGGCGGATCAGGCCGGAGAGAGCGAGGCCAGGGATCGACAGATCCATGCGCTGCTGGAGATGAGCTTTTCGCTGGTGATGGTCGACTACCGCCGGGCGCTGGCCGCTATTGACGAGGCTCAGGCCGTCAATGCTCTCTCGCGCGATCCGGTTGCCGGGGCACTGATCGACGGCTATCGCGCTTTCTGCACGATTTACCTAGTCGGCTGGACCCGGGAACTGGCGGACGTGTTTCAGGCGGCTCTGCCGGCGATGAGAACTTTGACGGATGCGCGCATGCAGAGCCGCATTCCGTGGATGGAATCCGGGATGTTGGCCTTTACCGGCGAGTACCAGGCCGCCTGCGTCAAAGCCGGACAGGCGCGGGAGGCCTCCCGGAAGACGGGCATGTACTTCGAGTACTTCATTGCCCTTCTGTACCTCAACTGGGCCAGCCTGCATCGGGGCGATCTCGGCCAGGCGGTTCGCGTGGCCAGGGACGGCGCGAAGACAGCAGCGAGGAATGGCAGTCCGCTGCCGCTGTTCTGGCTTACCGTGCGGGAAAACTGGGCGCGAATGGAGGCCGGCGAATTCGCGGGGCCGCTGGCCGCATACACTCGATTGGCGGACGATCCGATGGCGAAGTTGTTCCGCTCCACAATTTACCTCTGGTGGGGATTGGCGCGGCTCGGCAACGACGACGCTGACGGCGCGTGGCAGTGCCTGGAACGGGCGCAGGAAACAGTCGACCATGCTAACGTGGCGTTCCAACTCCGGTGTCCGCTGCTCGATGCGCGCGTGCGATGCGCCCTGGCGCGCGGAGATCTGCCTCGCTCGCGCAGTCTGGCTGATGCCCTGGTGCACCTGGCCAGCCAGCATCACGAGCCGAGCTATGCCGCGCGAGGATACCGGCTGCTCGCCGAACTGGCGATCCTGGAGGGCGACCACCAGGCGGCGGCAGCGGAAATCGGGCGCTCGCTGGCGGCCCTGGAAAGCTGCGAGGCGTGGACCGTGGAATGGCAGGTCCATGCCACCGCCGCCCGGGTGTTTGCCAGGCTCGGCCGTCCGCAGAAAAGCGAGGAGTCCCGGCAGATGAGCCGGCGCGCGGCCGACCGCGTCGCGGCGACGCTGTTCGACGAGCCGGAGCTTCAGCAGACGTTCCTGAAGCGGGTGACCGCCGCCCTGACTATACCGAATTGACCGCGCGGAACAGGCGGCGTGTTCGGGCCACGGCGACCGGCGAGCGCGAGTGCGTCATGCGGCCGTGCCCTTCGGCGATCAGCAGCCGCATGAACCGGCAGAGATCCGGGTCGTGATCGAAGTTGCTCTCCACGGCGAGCCACTCGCGCTTCATGATGGGCCGCTGCATGGCCCGCTTGATGGCGCGCCGCCAGGGCCGCCACAGACCGGGTGTAATGTAGCCGCCCCGGTTCAGGTAATAGAGGTCGGCGATGATGTGGAAGCACTGCACGCAGCACTTGGTCAGTTCCTCGTTCCGTGGCGGCATCTGCTGGCCTTCCGCGCCCGGCGACATCCAGAATTGAGCGGGCAGCGTTCGCAGTACGTCATGAAATCTGGCGGAGAATTCGATGTACATTTGCGCGTACATCTGGCGCCGGTGGCTTCGCAACGACACGGCTACGCCGAGAAACCCGATCAGGATGGTGCAAGCCGGCACGACTTGGAAGAGTGTCTGATTGCTCATGGGATGCGAGCTCCTTTGCTGCTGATGGCTACCCCACGACGGTAATCGTGCCGCTGGCGCCATCGACGGTCATCTTCTGTCCGGTCACAATGCGCCGCGTGGCGCCGGAAACGCCCACCACGGCGGGGATGCCGTACTCGCGGGCGACCACGGCCCCATGCGAGTTCGCTCCGCCCATCTCCATGACGAGGCCGCCGGCGGTCAGGAAGAGAGGCGTCCAGCCGGGGTCGGTCGAGGGCGCTACCAAAATCTCTCCGGGTTCGATGTGTGCACCGACCGGATCGAAGATCACGCGCGCAATCCCGGTCACCGTTCCGGCGGATGCCGGGGTGCCCGTCAACCCGGAGGCGCCGGAGTGCGAGGCCATCGCGGATTCAGGCTCTGTTCCGTCCGAGAGCAGTACGCTGGGCACGTGCCGGCGGCGCATCTCCAGGTCGTACGCCTCGCGCCGTTCGGCGACGCGGTCCCTGACACCACGGCCGCCGATGGCTTTGCGAACTTCGGTGAAGTCGAGGAAGAACACATCGTCGGCAGCTTCGATCCTCCCCTCCCGTGCCAGTTCGGCGCCGATGCGGGCGAGTTCCCGCCGCGCAGCCGCCAGCACGATCACCATGTAGTACTTGGGTATCTCGCGGATCCCGGCAAGTTCCCGCGCGCGGCGGAGCGCGAATCGGACCAGCCTGGCGCGCAGTCTGCCGCGGCTCCCAGCGCGCTCCACAAGGGTTCCGATCGCGGCCTCGGCCTCGGCGGCGCCGCGTGCGAAGAGCGCGTCCGGCGCCATGTCAGGGCTGTTCAACCGGAGGTAATTGGCGAGCACGCCGAGGATGTGGGTCGGGTCGTCCGACCAGCGCGGCATCCCGATATCGATCTCCGCGACGGCGCGATGGCCGTACTCGGACAGAAATTCCGTGATCCCGCGCTGAGCGGTCTCCGACAAGCTTCCCGCCTGGAACCGCCGGCATAGCTCGGCGGGCTTTTCGGCCAGCATCACCTGCGCAGCGTCTTGATCCGAGCGTATCGTGCCGGCGAGCTTCCACAAACGGAGATCCATTCCGGTGGTGACGTTGTGCGGCAGGCCACGCAGCACCGTCTCCAGCTCGCGGGCGCTGGCGCTTTCGCCCAACAACCTGGCCGCCAGGGCAAGCATCCCGAATCCGGCCACGGCCGCCGGCGCCGTCTTGGGCATCAGCGGGATGGCTTCTGTGTGGAGGATCCGCTCGACGAAATTGAGGCGCTCGGCGGCGCTTGCTTGCGATGGAGGCCTGAGCCGGTCCGCCAGTTCGGCGCCGATCCGCTCCACACGCGCGTGAGCGGCCGCCGGCCGAACCAGGGCGCGGAGAGCTTGCAGGGGCACTGCGAATCGGATCGCGATGCGCACGATCCGGCGCGCGAATGGCAGCAGTGACCGCCGTGTCAGCGGCAGGCGCGGATCGTCGAGAAGCGGCCGTAAGATTGCCGCCGAACGCGCTTCCATGTAGTCCAGAACGCGAGGCAACAGCGCCCGTCCGGCGCGCCCGTGCAGTGTTCCGGTGGCATCGACGAAGACCCGCTGCCCAGCCTCCGCGTAGGCGGGCGGACCGGCCAGCGGATCTTTGACCCGAATGCCCATCATTTCCGCGGCGCTCGAGGCCAGCAGGCGGAATGCAGCCAGACCCATCGGCGTCAGCGGCCGGTAGAGCCCTTGCGCGACACTGAAGCAGAAGTACACACGAAGGTCGGAAGCGCTTTCACCAGGCCAGACTTCCGGCGCCTGCCCGTTTACCGGTTGCGGAAACAACGTGGTGATCGGCCGGGCCTGCGTCAGCCAGAGTTGTCCGCGAGCATCGATGGCCCACTCGGTGTCCTGGGGCGCCCCGAAGTGCGCCTCGACCTTTACTCCGAGGGCGGCCAGCGAGCGGACCTGGTCGTCGGTCAGGCACGCCTCGCCGTCAGCCGGCGCGCTCTCGACCTGCCGGGTGCCTCCGCCCTCGATTGATCGTACCGAGAACCGTTTGTCGCCGAGGCGCCGCTCACGGATCTCACCACTGCCCGGTTCGACCACAAAATGGTCGGGGTTCACAGTGCCGGAGACTACAGCCTCGCCGAGTCCCGGGCTGGCATCGATCACCGCCTGGTGACGCCGTCCCGTCACCGGATTGGCGGTGAACATGACGCCGGCGATCTCCGCATCGACCATCTGCTGCACGACTACTGCGAGGCGGACGGCGCGGTGGTCGATGCCGTTGCTCGAGCGATAGACGACGGCGCGATCGGTCCACAAGGACGCCCAACATCGCTGCACCGCGTCCAAAACCGCGCTCTCGCCGACGATGTTGAGATAGGTGTCCTGCTGGCCGGCGAAGCTGGCGGTTGGCAGATCCTCGGCGGTGGCCGACGAGCGGACGGCAACCGGGGTTTGGTTGCCAATCCTGCGGTACTCGGCAACGATCGCCGACGCGACATCGCGGGGCATCGCGGCTGCTTGAAACGCTTCCCGCGCGCTGCCGGCCAGACTCTTCAATTCCTCCGTTGCGGCCGTTTGGAATGCATCGAAGTCGATGGAAACGGAGCAGGCTGCCTCCGCATACGCGCTGGTGGTGACGCAGAAACCGCCCGGGACAGGCAGCCCCGCACGGATCATCTTGCAGAGATTGGCGCCTTTGCCGCCCACGGCGGGCAGGGAAGCCGCTTCGGCGCTGGCCAGGTCGACCACGAGGGCCGGGGCGGGCGCGGGTGTCGTATTCTGATCTTCCGTCTCAAATGTAAGCATCGATTTTCTCCAATATGAGAGCTCCGTCGGGGGACTTTGGGGCATCGAACATGGCCCGCGGAAAACGCTCCGCCTGCCTCACACGCTCCGCCTGCCACATGTGCCGGCGGTCGTGAGCGGCGATGAACGCGAGCGTTCCGCCCAGGCTGACGATCAGCGGGTAGATCGGCTCGACGAGGCGGATGTGCCGCAGGTCCAAGCCGAACGAGCGGCGAACCGCATCCGAGTAGCGATCGCGGCTCTGATGGAATTCATCCACGAGACAATCCGGGTCCACCGCCGCGTCGGGGATTGTGAGCGGCGGCGCGGAAACCCCAGCCGCCACAGGGGGCTCGATCAACCTCAGAGCTTCAGACTCGGCCTGCTCACACCAGGGGCACTCCTTGCACACCTGATCCTGCCGCGCCCCCCGAGCAATCGCATCGTCGATCTTCGGGAGATACAGCTCCAGCGTGAGATTCAGGTGGTCCAGGCACTCGGCAATCGACCAATGCCGCGAATCCGGCCTCCATCGCAACTGCTCGATCGACAGGGGTAACACCCGCTGGTGGAACCACGCCTTGCTGGCTTCCACTTGAACCAGGCATCCTTCCAGATCGATTCCGGAATCCTTTCGGCCGTTGGCTTTGAGTTCGGTATTCATCTCGGTTCCTGCTGACACGCTCAGAATACGGGCAAGCGGCCCGGCGAGTCGTGACGCGGCGGTGCCCAAACGGTGACCGAATCGTGATTACCGGAAGTTCTTTTAGAATCTGAAGCTTGCCGCCGGCCTCACTCATCAAAGGAGGGATCGAAGGCGATCAGCCGGCCGGCGACGACGATGCCTGCCCAAAGGATCAGGGATACTGCTGCAGCCAGTTTTGCCTGCGAGGTTGTGCCTGCATCCAGTTTTTCCGGCTGGCGGTAGACGCTGCGGCGAAAAACCAAGGCATGCACTCCGACCAGGGCAAACAGAACCATCTTGACCCAGAAGGACGGGCTCCGGTAGAGCCGGTTGGGCTCCGCCCACGTCAGCAGAAGGCCGGTCACGACTACGACCAGGAAGCCGAGACGCTTCCACGGCAGCGCCAGGTACCAGATGTCGGAAACCTTGCGGCTGCTCAGCGCCCACCCAAGCAATCGCAGGTCCGTAACCAGCAACATGCCACCGAACAGGGCAAGCGACAGCAGATGCAATCCGCCAATGATTGGATAGGGCAGCCCGCCCTCGCGGATGGCGATGCTGAGGCTGGTACTCTCGATCCAATCGAGCATGGATGGAATCGTCATAGCCGTGTCTCAGACGAACGCAATCATGCGGCCCCCCGCCACCACCGCCGACCAAAGCAGCAGGGAGGCCGCGGCAGCCAGTTTGGCAAAGACCGGCGGAGCCTCCGGCCGCACCGCCCGGCGGTGAACCGTAAAGTGGAACAGCAGCGCCAGCGTCAGGCACACCATTTTGAACTGAAAGGCAGGATTGAAGTGGTAGCCGACCGCATCGGTGGAGAACATGAGCGGACCGGTGATCAGCATGACCGCAATGCCGGCCCGCGTCCACGGTGCGAGGCCAGTGGCGAGCTCGACCGTCCCGGCGTGCCCCTTTCCGAAACCGAGCAGACGGAAATCGACGATCGCGATGGTTCCGATGGACATGGCAAAGCCGATGAAATGCAGGCTCTGCACGGCGGGGAAAACCCATTCCGCACTGTTCATCGCGTGGGACCACGGACTGTTGACCAGCCAGCGGAAGAAATCGGAGAGCATAAAAGATCCGCTCAAGTCTATCGCAAAAGGGCCGGTGCCGGATCGTTCAGGAACTCTGCAGCCGAGGGTTCGCGTGGGTATGGGTCAACTCCGTGAGCATGATCTCGCCCTTTCCTACGTGGGCCTCCGATCAGTACCCCAACACCTACGCCGATCGCAACGGCATTTACTTGCGCAATGCCTGGGAAGCCTTCGGCGTGGTCGTGGATGGCAAAACGCCCACTGCCAAAGCTATGCACGACGAACAGGGCTACCGCTCCTTCGAGATCCTTCCCAATCGCGACGGCCTGGCCGACTTCGACCGTATCGTGCCCCACTACTTTCAGAGCCTCGACCGCAAGATGCAGTACCTGAGCGACCAGGGTTTCATCCCCATTCTCGAGACCATCCGCCGCGATGTCGCCCCGGCCTGGAAGGCGTACTTCAAATTCAATGAGTCTTTCTGGCGCTTTGTCCAATACATCGCGGCGCGCTACGGCGCTTACAATTTCATCTTCAGCAAGGTTCATTTCGATATCTACCTAAAGAACTACTCCATCACCGGCGCGGAGTTTAACCAAGCACTGAACTACCACTTCAAGAAATACGGGCCAATGCCCTTCGGCCAGCCCGTAACGGCGCTGATAGACCACTCGACAGCGGTCACATTCGGCCATGGCGACCAGGCGCCGTGGATCACCATGCACGCCACCGGCAACAAGCCCCGCGACCACGGAATCTACGCGGCAATCGAAGCGCTGTTCCGGCTCTCACCGGCATATCCGGCCATCGATCTCGAGCCCTACTATACGGGCTGGATGCATCAGAACAATGTGGTGGCAGGTGAGCGCCCCAATCCCGATTCCGACCGTGACAACTATTTCTCGCGCGCTCAAAGGTACGGTTGCGTGTTGTCCGGCGGGTTGGCGGGCCACGTGCACGGAACCGCGGCTTACGACGTCTCTGTTGATACCGAGCCGGCCGGCGCGCGCCCATACTTCTGGCAGGCCCTCCGCTACCGATCCGCGGCGTATATGAAATCGCTGGCCCGGTTTGTGATGTCCGAAGGTCCTAGGTATCGCGAGCTGGAGTTGGCCTCCGACGACCTGACCCCGAGAAAGGCGGACGGCCGCAGGGATGCAGGCCTCGACGGTTGGAGTTTCATGATGCGGACCGCGGCCAAGGATTTCGCCCTGCTGTACTTCGAAAATCAGACGCACCGGGCACGTTCCGCTGGATGGAATCCGAACTCACCCTATACCTTCGCATGGTTCAACACGCAGTCGGGCGAATGGCAAACCGGCGCCACCCTGCGCGCGGACGCCAATGGGGAGATGCAACTCCCGCTATTTCCTGGTGGGTTGGACATTGCCGATACGGATTGGGCGGCCAAAATCAGAGCAAACTGGTGAGGCCGTGGGGTTCGCCAATACCGACACCCGCAAGGAAGAGGCGCAGGTGAAGCTCACCGGGCAACCCGTCTCGCTCACCTTTTCGAAAGACAACCAGTACGCGTTTTCAGCAGTGCAATCGCAGGACAAGATCTTTGTGATCCCGTTACGAACGCGGAAAATCGAAAAGATCATCTCCACGCCGCCAGGTTCGGGTCCGGATCCCTACTTACCTCTCCCATAGCGGGAAGGCTAGGGCTTCCCGGCTTCACCAAAGACGGTGAACTCAGCCACGCCCGGCGTGATACCCTTCGGAGCGCCCAGGATAACCAACCGCGCGGCTTTGCCCGGCGTCGGGGGGCACTCACGGTAATCGACCAGGAAGTCCTCGGCGCTCTTCCCGCGATCGAGCGCCGTGACCCACGAACCGGACGCGTTCTGCACCTCCACCTTATAGCGGAAGGCGCCAGGCGCAATACCCTTTGCTGTATTGAGGCCGATATCGCGCCAGATGATGCGGATCGCGCGCACGGTTGCGTTATTCACCAGCGCACTAGTGAGCGCCGGAACTGCATCCCCGGCCTGCGGTTGCCACCAGGTCCGTAGATCGTTATCGACAGCAAGACGGCTGGAGAGATTGCCAGCGGCCGTTGTGGCGCTCGTCCAACGGTTCGCGTTCAGCGGGACCCATCCAGCCGCGACGGCTCCCTCGGGCGTGCCCGTGATTCGTTGCGGCGTCGATGAGGCCGGCTTGACGTGCAGTTCCCCGTCTTCGCCGATGTATGCCGGGTCCATGCCCAGGCGACGCTCGAAACCATGCACCACGCCGGCGCGCAGCGTGTAAAACGCCCAGAGCGAATGGTTCGGTCCCTCGGCAAAACTGCCGTGGGCCGTACCGGTGATCAGACCTTCGGTCGACCGCAGAATGGGGTTATTCTTCTGAGGCGTGAACGGTCCCATCGGCGATTTCGAAGTCAGGCAACCCACCGCGTACGTACGATTCTCAGTGCCGCCGGCGCTGTACGTAAGATAATACGTACCGTTCCGCTTGAGCATCCACGAGCCCTCAATCCATCCCTGGTTCGGGTCTTCATTCCAGTCGCCGGTGCGTTGCCAGGGGAAACGCTCTGGCTCGAATCCCATAAGCTTCACGGGCTTGCCAAGCAAGCGCGTGGGGTTATTGGCATCGAGTTCCACGACGTAAATACCGTCAGTGGGTGTGCAGCCCCAGTAATAATACAGGTGACCGTCGTCGTCGGAGAAGAGCATGGGGTCGACCTGCGGAGGGAGGCCGGGCGGCAGCGGAATCTTGCCTATGGGCTTGAACGGTCCGAGCGGTGAATCGGAGGTGTAGACCTCGGATTCAGACGCCATCAGAAGGAACCTGCCCTTGTGACGCACGATGGTCGGGGCGTATCCGATGTCGCGTATGTTGAGCGGATGGTGCTGCCACGAGATACCGCCGTCGCTGCTGACCCAAGCCATGTCCACCGATGGATACATGTACCATTTGCCCTCGTGCCAGAGGACCGTGACGTCGGCGAGTTCACGGAACTGTTCCGTATGGTCCTGCAACCAGAGGTCGGTCGCGCCCACGGGCGTGCCGGGTACGATATCGCGAACCCGTTTTCCGATGGGATAGTCGGGAATCGCCAACGGATTGCAGTACGTCGCTGGGCGGTGAACCGGGGCGGATTGTTCCGCGCTGAATAAGCTTGCTGCCGCCGACCAGAACGCTACGAGGGCGAGGAGGGAGAGGATAGCACGCTGCATAAGGGACGATGTTCTCATGGTGTGCCACGCTTCTCAACCCGAGGCGATGTTGCGAATCGTTCTTGGCGTATCTTTGGTGGCGGCGGAAACTGCGTTCTGAGACAATGCAGGTTTTCTGGCTCAATCCCGCGATTCCGGCCCATCGCAAAGGAGCGCAAATGAAAACCTCCACAGTCCTTTTCCTCTCCGGCTTTGCCGCGAGCATCCTGAACGCCCAACCGGTGTTCCATGACAGCAAGGCTCCCCAAGTCTCCTTCGCAGCGTCCGAGATCCGTCACGCTTTCGCGCCCAGCGCACCTTCCGTCGATCGCGCCATCCGGGACCTTGCTTCCGACACCAGTCCGCTCCGCTTCGTCATCGCCGGAGATGCGGCCGAGTCCAAAGCACTCGCTCAACGGCTGGGAGTCGCTCCTCCGAGGAATGCCGGTCCGCAATGCTACGCCATCCGCCGCATCGAGCAGCGCGGCCGCCTGACGATTGCGGTCCTCGGTGCCGATCCCGCCGGAGCCATGTACGGCGGGTTCGACGTGGCGGAAGCCGTCCGCCTCGGCAGCATCCAGGAGACCCGGGATTCGGATCACTCGCCCCACATTGCCCAACGGGGTATCAAGTTCAACATTCCGTTGGACCGCCGCACCCCGTCCTACTCCGATCACAGCGATTCCGCACAAGCCAATATTCCAGAAATGTGGAGTATGGACTTCTGGCACACCTTACTCGACGAAATGGCCCGGCACCGCTTCAATGAGATTTCGCTTTGGAATCTCCATCCGTTTCCGTCGATCGCCAAGGTACCGGAGTATCCGGACATCGCGCTCAACGACGTGTGGGGCAACCGTGAGCCGTTCGACCTCAAATTCAATATGAACAGCAGCGCCATGTCCCAGGCGTTCCAGTTGGGCAATGTGGCGATCGTGAAGCGCATGACCATCGACGACAAGATCCGTTTCTGGCGCGAGGTCATGCAGTATGCGAAGGACCGCGGCATCGACGTCTACTGGTACACCTGGAACATTTTCGTGTGGGGCACCGAGGGCAAACACGATATCACGGAGGACGGAAACAATCCGAACACGATCGCTTATTTTCGTGCCAGCGTTCGCGAGACGGTCAGAACGTATCCGCTCCTCGCGGGCATCGGGATCACCGCCGGCGAGAACATGAACAGCAAACAGGGTGCGTTCGACCACGAGGAGTGGCTATGGCGGACATATGGGGAAGGAATCCGCGATGCCCTCAAAGAGCAACCGGGCCGCCAGTTCCGCCTTATCCATCGATACCATCAGACATCGCAGTCCAAATCGATCGAGGCGTTTAAGGACTACCCGGGACCCTTCGACTTCAGCTTCAAGTACTCCGTGGCGCACATGTATTCCGAGCCCAATCCGCCGTTCATCGCGCCCGTGCTGGTGGAGATGCCGAAGAATCTCCGCACCTGGCTTGAGGTCCGCAACGACGATATTTACAGCTTTCGCTGGGGCGATCCCGATTATGCGAGAGCCTACGTGAAGAACATTCCCGGCCCGGACCGCGTGGCCGGTTTCAACATGGGGCCCGACGGGTACACGTGGGGCCGCGAATTCATCGATAAAGAGCCGGAAACGCCGCGGCAACTCGTGATCCAGAAGCAGTGGTACAGCTTCGCATTGTGGGGTCGGTTGAGCTATGAGCCCGATTTGCCCAATTCGCTATTTGAGCGGATGTTGGCCGCTCGCTATCCCGGCGTCCCGGCGTCCTACCTCTATGCGGCCCTGGCCAATGCTTCAAAGACCATGCCTCAGGTGACCCGTTTCTTTTGGCGCGACCTCGATTTCAAGTGGTTTCCGGAAGCGAACATCCAGAGTGGTAACGGCACGGGCTTCTTTTCCGCTGCCGATTTCATTAACGGCCAAACGATGCCCGGAAGCGGCATCCTCAATGTTCGCCAGTGGCGCGCGCGGAGGCTCAAGGGAGACAAGATGGAAGGCATCACGCCGCTTCAGGTGGCCGAAGAGTTGAAGAAGAACGCCGCCGCGGCGCACCGAGCGGTTGAGGAACTTCGGCATTTTCCAGGAAAGAGCAAGGAATTTCGGCTCACCCTGGGAGATGCGGAAGCGATGGCCGATCTCGGCGACTATTATGGTGAGAAGATTCTCGCGGCTGCCGATCTGGCCCTGTTTGACGCCGATCCCAAGCCGGAACTCAAGGCGGCGGCAATTCAGCATCTGGAATCTGCCTTAGCTCACTGGAAGGCCTATGCCGCTGTCGCAACCAGCCAGTACAAGCCGCAATATCTGGGCCGTCTCAATCGTCTTGTGGATCTGAACGTTCTGACGGCATCCGCAGCAGCCGACATCGGCGTCGCGAAGGATTGGCACCCGGGCACGATTACGGATGACGGCGAGGGTCCCGCCAAAGGGGACACGAACTTTCGGAAATGAGAGTCCCGGAGAGTGTGAGGCTCCTGAAGCTGGTATTCTGAACGCCGACTTCCTAAGCTGAGATCTCAATCTTATGAGAAAAACCCTGAGGCGGAGATTTCTGAAGCAGGCTGGTCAGGCAGCCGCGGGCGGTTGTCTGGCCGGCAGACTAACCGCGGCGTCCACGCGAATGGCGATCATCGCCGACGCAGCGGACAAGATGTCGTCTGCGGGTCCCGTTCGCTGGGCGATCGGTGAATTGCGCCGGGCAGTAGAAGTCAAAGGCGCCACCTGCGCGGTGGTCACTTCCGCCGCGCAGGCGGGAGATTTTCAGGCGGCCGTGATCATCGGCAGGCAGGAGAAGGATCTGCCCAACGAGGCGTTCCGGCTCGTGCCCGGCAAGCAGGACGAAAAAACCGCCGTCCGCGCATCCGCTTCCGATGCCCGAGGTCTCGTGTACGCCATTACGGAACTCGCCGATCGGGTTCAGCATGGGGCCGATCCCGCCGCGTCACTGAGGCTCGCAGTGCCCATCCAGGAAAAACCGGCCAACACCGTCCGCAGTATCGCCCGAGCGTTCGTGAGCGACGTCGAGGACAAAAGCTGGTTTTACGATCGGGACTACTGGCGTGACTACCTTTCGGCGCTAGTGACGAATCGCTTCAATCGCTTCAGCCTGGCGTTCGGTTGGGGCTACGATTTTCCGCGAGACGTGGTCGGCGATTACCTCCACTTCCCCTACCCCTACCTGCTGGACGTTCCGGGATACAAAGTCCGCGCGGTGCCACTCGATGACGGCGAGCGCGAGCGTAACCTGGAGACACTCCGGTTTATTGTCGAGCAAACGACAGCACGCGGGTTGGACTTTCAGCTTGCTTTATGGACCCATGCCTATCAATGGACCGACAGCCCGCACGCCCAGCATCGCATCGAAGGACTCACGCCGGAGACGCACGCTCAGTACTGCCGCGATGCGCTCGCGCTGCTGCTGAAAACCTGTCCCGGCATTCAAGGAATCACCCTGCGCGTGCATGGCGAGAGCGGTATTCCGGAAGGGAGCTACGATTTCTGGCGAACGGTTTTTCAGGGGATCGTCCGCGCGGGACGCCGCATCGAGATCGACATGCATGCGAAGGGTATCGATCAGAAGATGATCGACGTTGCGATGGAGACCGGCATGCCTGTGAAGATCTCGCCGAAATACTGGGCGGAGCACCAGGGAATGGGTTATCACCAGGCCGCCATCCGGGAATTGGAGATGCCGCGCGAGGGCGAACGAGTGGAGGGGATTTTCAGCCTCTCCAACGGTTCGCGCCGTTTCCTCCGCTATGGCTATGGCGACCTCTTCCAGCAGGGACGCCGGTATGGTGTGCTCTTCCGCATGTGGGCCGGCACTCAGCGCATGCTGCTCTGGGGCGACCCGGCCACCGCCGCGGCGTATGGCCATGCGTCTCATTTCTGCGGAGCATCCGGCGTGGAACTCTGCGAGCCTCTCTTCTTCAAAGGACGCCAAGGCACTGGCCGCCCGGGAGGCCGCTGCGGTTACATCGACGCGTCGCTGAATCCGAGCGGCGGCGACTGGCGCAAATACGAATACAGTTACCGCGTCTGGGGAAGGTTGCTCTACAACCCGGACGCGGATCCGGACCAGTGGCGGCGCTATTTGCGCTCCACCTTCGAACGTGGCGCTGCGCCTGCCGAAACGGCTCTCGCCAACGCGAGCCGCGTGCTGCCTCTGCTGACTACCGCGCACCAACCCTCCGCCTCGAACCTGGGCTACTGGGTCGAGGTGCCGGTCAATATGCCCATTATGGAAGGCGGCGCCCCGGTCCCCTACGGCGATACACCAGCGCCGAAGCGGTTTGGTACCGTGAGCCCGCTCGATCCGGAGATGTTTTCCTCCGTCGAGGAGCACGCCGTCGAACTGCTGGGCGACAACCCCAGTGGCAAGTACTCGCCCATTGAAATAGCGCAATTCTTCGAGGACTCGTGCGGCAAAGCAGCGAAGGCTCTCGAAGCGGCGGCCGCCGCCGTGCCGTCGCGCCGCGACCCGGTCTTCCGCCGCTGGGAAGAAGATGTGCTGATTCAGGTGGCGCTGGGGCGCTTCTATGCCGACAAGCTCCGCGCCGGCGTGCTCTTCGATCTGTACCGCCGGACCGGCAATGAGTCCGCGCACCTGCGCGCGGTCACCACCTACCGTCGGGCTCGAGCGACCTGGGCAACAATGGCGGAACGCGCCCGCGGCGTATACGTGTCCGACCTGACCTACGGCGACGCGCCCGTGCGGCGCGGCCACTGGCTCGACCGCCTGCCCGCCATCGATCAGGATTTGGCGGCGGTCGAGCGTGCCCGATTCAATTCCATACCGGAACTACAGGACCGCCTTAACGAGGCGATGGAGCGCGCTTCAGGCCGTCCGTCTCGACCGCCTTTTCCTTGCTCTCACAAACCTGTCGTAAGCTACCAACCCGGCAAGCCAGTGACGGTGACGGTGCGTGTGAGCGGCACTCCCACAGCGGTCACCCTGCGATATCGCCGGGTGAATCAGGCCGAGCGGTGGCAGTCGATTGTCATGCAGCCGGACGGGCAGGTTTATCGGGCCGCAATACCGGCCTCTTACACCGAGTCGCCGTTTGCTCTGCAGTACTATTTCCACCTGCGGCAAGCGTCCGGGGCAGCCTTGTACCCCGGTTTCAACGAGATGTTCGCAAATCAGCCCTATTTCCTTGTAGCGCGGGGCTGACCGGGTTCCGGCGGGACCCATCCGGCCGCGACCGATGCGCATCT
>Ga0335069_10003084_pt1 | contig 25377 bp, 17 predicted proteins | sample Lox_Sample_11_FD_206714 | JGI IMG/M metagenome (GOLD analysis project Ga0335069, IMG submission 206714) | Soil microbial communities from Loxahatchee National Wildlife Refuge, Florida, United States - Lox_Sample_1.1 | ecosystem: Environmental > Terrestrial > Soil > Wetlands | place: USA... | reverse complement strand
CCGGTACTGTTGCACCAGCGCACCCGGAACAACGGCGGTCCGCGGTGCCTCGACCGACGGAGCCGGGAATGAAAAAGTCGATAGCCACCGTCGCCCTCGGCGGCACGCTCCCGGAGAAGCTGGAGGCCGCCGCCGCCGCATACTTCGACGGCGTCGAGGTCTACGAGCCGAATCTGCGCTCCTACGAAGGCACGGCCCGCGACGTCGGCAGAATCGCGGCCGATCTCGGGCTCACGATCGACCTCTTTCAGCCGCTGCGCGACTTCGAGGGGGTGCCTGACGCCGAGCTTCGCCGCAACCTCGATCGCGCGGATGCCGCGTTCGACGTGATGGGCGAGCTCGACGCGAACCTGCTTCTTGTCTGCTCGAACACCGCCGAGAGCGCCTCCGGCGATGTGGAGCGCGCGGCCACGCAGCTCTTCCAGCTCGCCGAGCGCGGCGCGCAGCGCGGCATCCGGATCGGTTACGAGGCGCTTGCGTGGGGCAGGCACGTGTTCCGCTTCGACCAGGCGTACAGGATCGTCGCGCGCGCCAATCACCCGAATCTCGGAGTCATTCTCGACAGCTTTCACACGCTCGTGCGGCCCGAAGGCTGGTCGGGGATCGCCGAGGTGCCGGCGAGCCGGATCTTCTTCCTTCAGCTCGGAGACGCGCCGCGGATGGAGGGCGACCCGCTGTCGATTCGCAGGAACCACTCGAGGCTCCCGGGACACGGTGACCTCGACGTCGCGGGCTTCCTGCGCGCCGTCCTCGCGACCGGCTACTCCGGCAACCTCTCGATCGAGATCTTCAACGAGCAGACGAAGGAATCGCCCAAGGCGACGGCGCGCGCGGGGATGAGCGCGCTGCTCAACGTCGAGGAGCAGGCGCGGCGCGGCGAGGAGCACGGCCGACCGGGCCCGGCGCGCACCGTCGGGGCGGCGTGAGCGGCCAAACCGCGCGAGCGACGCGGCAGCGCGTTACAGGAGCTTCAGCTGACGAGCCTTCGCGATGGCACCGGTGCGGTTGCGCACCTGCAGCTTGCCGAAGATCTGGTTGAGGTGCCACTTCGTGGTGCCGATCGTCGTGCCGAGCTTGTCGGCGATCTCCTGGTTCGTCGCACCGAGGTTCAAGAGCCGGAGGATCTCGCGCTCGGACTTGCTGAGCGGCTCCGGAAGCGCGGGCGCCATCGTCTCGGCTTCCTGGGGCAGAGCGTCGAGCAGCGCGCTGACGAATTCCGGCGCGACGTGGCGCACCTGCGCGAGCATCGCGCTCAGCCCGATCCCCTCGTCGAGGAAGATCCGGCGATAGCCCCGCGACGCGGCCAGCGAGACAGCGCTCTCGAGATGGCGTAGCGCCGCAGAATGATGTCCCTGGGCGCGTTTGCACAGTGCCTGCAGCACGCGGATCGCGGCGAGGCTCCCGTCGCTGCGGTCGGCTACCGCGGCTGCCTCGGCCTTCGCGAGCTGCGCCTCGGCGAGACTCGGATGGTGTTGCGCGATCAGCAGCCGCGCGAACGTCAGCGATTCGTGCTCGGTGGTCGATCCCTTGAGCTCGTGCGCGGCTGCGAGCGTGCGCGCCGCCTCGCCGACGTTGCCCTCGCGCAGCTGCAGCTCCGCCGTGAGCAGGGCGACCGACCGCTTGCGTCGCGGACTCTCCGGGCGCTCGGCGATGTCGCGCGCCTCGGCGAGCGTGTTCCACGCGGACTCGCGGTCGCCGGTGGCGAACTGCAGCTTGGCGAGCGCGCGCTGGCCCATCATCGTCGGAAAGATCATTCCGAGCTGCTGGCACAGCGCGATCCCGTTCTCGAGATAGCGCCGCGCCGTATCGAGGTCGTTGGTCTCGTAGTAGAGGATGCCGAGCGAGACATGGACGAAGCCCGCGAGCGGCAACGGTTCGCCGGCGGAATCGACGTATTTGGACGCCGCTTCCTTGCAGCGCACGATCGCCTCGCGCACGTCGCCCCGGGCGACCATCAGCGGAGTGAGATGCCCGAGCGCGTCGAGCATCATCAGGTGGTTGCCGAGCTTGCGTCCCAGTACCACCGCTTCGTTCAGGGTCTCTATTGCGGCGTTGCGATCGCCGCACAGCGCCTGCGCTTGTCCGAGCAGCGACTTCGCGAAGACGCGGAAGAACGAGCCGCTCGCCCCGAGCTCCTCGAGCGCGCGCTTCGCCGGCTCGACCGCGTCTTTCGGATCACCCCAGTTGAGCGCGAGGTACGAGTGGAACGCGTACCACATCCCGCGCTGCGCCGGCGACGCGTCGGCGCCGGCCCCGGCCGGATCCGGCGGCGCCGGATACTCCTGAGCCTCGTAGGTCAGGCCGCGCAGATAGAGCAGCCACGACTTGTAGGCGACGAGATCGCGGTGCTCGCGCACCGTCCGGTCCGGCAGCGAATCGAGCCACCCGAGCAATGTGGGCATCTCGCCGCGCGTCAGCGCATCTTCGACGAGCACGCGGAACAGCCGGATCGTGGCCGGGATGTCTTCGGCGGCGAGCGCGTACTTGATCGCTTCGCTTCCCGATCCGTTCGCCTCGTGCCACGCGCTCGCCTTCTGCAGGAGATCCCGGCGCTCGATGGGATCGAGACGCGCGCGCAGGAAATCGGCGAAGAGCTGATGGTAGCGATACCACTGGCGTGCGTCGTCGAGAGGCACCAGGAACATGTTCGCCTGCTCGAGGCGCGGCAGGATCACCTTGCTGTCATTGCGGCCAGCCACGGCGTCGCACAGCGGCGCCGACAGCCTCTCGAGCACGGCGGTCCTGGTGAGGTACGAGCGGATGTCGTCGTTTTGGCGCCGTAGAACCTCGGCGGCGAGATAGTCGATAACGTAGCGGTGCTCGCCGCTGAACGAAGTCGCGCGCTGATCCATATCGTCCGCCCGGTTGACGCGAATCGGTTGCTGTCTCGACAACGCCGCCATCTGGAGGCCGGCAATCCAGCCTTCGGTGCGCTCCCCGAGCGCACGCACCGCGTCCCCGTCAAGCTCGAGGCCCATCGTATTCTTTAGGAACTGCGTCGACTCGTCAAACGAGAAGCGCAGGTCGTCGAGACCGAATTCATTGACGCGCCCAAGCGCGCGCCAGCGCGCGATCGGCAGGTTCGGCTGATCGCGCGACACGAGCACGAGATGCAGCTTCTCCGGCATTCGCTCGATGAGGAATTCGACGGCCGCATCGACCTCGGGATTTCCGACAAGATGATAGTCGTCGAGCGCCAGCACGATCCTGGTGTCCGACTCCCCGATCTCGTTGAGCAGCAGCGTGACGAGATCCTTCGGGGCCGGCATCCCGAGGCTTCCAAGCAGCGAGATCGGCGCCCGGCCGACTGCGGGCTCGACCGCCTGCAGCGCAGCGACGAGGTAATAGAGGAAATGGCTCGTCTCGGCGTCGTCCTCGTCGAGCGAGATCCACGCGACCGCCGCCGCGGGCGCGAGCTCGCGCAGCCAGTCGACGACGAGCGTGGTCTTGCCGAAGCCCGGAGGGGCGGCGACGATGGTCAGCGGCCGCGCAAGGCCCTGGTGCAGTCGATCGAGCAGGCGCCGGCGCGCGACCATGTGCACACGCGACGGCGGAAGCGTGATCTTGGTCCTGAGCAGCGGTGTATAGGCGGCCTTCGGCACGTCGTCTACTGGGGCGCGTTCTCGTGGAAGGCCGAGGTTACCGGCGTCGCACGCGATGTGCAAATGCGCCCCGCGCGAGGCGGGCGGCATTAAGATGGCGCTTGGCGAGGAACGCGCGCGGGCGGCCGCAGTGCCTAACCTTCGGCAGGTGACCGGCCGAGTTTGCCCGATCGAAGATCGACACGCCTCTACCCGCTCTTCAACCTGCAACGGAAGGTCAGCGATGCACTACGAAAACATTCTCACCGAAAACCGTGGCCGCGTCGGCATCGTGACGCTGAACCGGCCCAAGCAGTTGAACGCGCTCAACGACGCACTGATGGACGAGTTGGGGCATGCGCTGCGCGCTTTCGACGACGACAACGCGATCGGCGCCATCGTCATCACCGGCAACGAACGCGCATTCGCTGCCGGCGCCGACGTCGGCGTGATGGCCGAGAAAAGTTTCGTCGACGTCTACACGACGCAGTTCATTACCCGGAACTGGGAAACGATCCGCGTCGTGCGCAAACCCGTGATCGCCGCCGTCGCCGGCGTGGCGCTCGGCGGCGGCTGCGAGCTCGCGATGATGTGCGATATCGTCATCGCCGCGCAGACGGCGAAGTTCGGCCAGCCCGAGATCAAGCTCGGCATCATCCCAGGAGCGGGTGGCACGCAGCGCCTGCCGCGCGCGGTCGGGAAAGCGAAGGCCATGGACCTGATCCTGACCGGGCGGATGATGGATGCGCAGGAGGCCGAGCGCGCGGGTCTCGTCTCGCGCGTCGTGGAGCCGGACAAGCTCCTCGAGGAGGCGTTGGCGGCGGCCAACGCGATCTGCGACTACTCGATGCCTGCGGTGGCCATGGCGAAGGAGGCCGTCAACCGTGCGTTCGAGGGCGCGCTCGCCGACGGTGTTCTCTACGAGCGTCGTCTGTTCTACTCGCTGTTCGCGACCGACGATCAGAAAGAGGGAATGCGCGCCTTCATCGGGAAGCGCAAGCCGTCGTTCCGCCATCGCTGAAGGTCCGGACGGCGCGGCGCGCTGCGGCACGGTTGCACATCGCGCGGCGGAGATCGTGACCATCGGCCGCGGATGGAAGGCGCTGCCATCGCGCCTGCGCGCAGCGCTCGCGACAGGCGCGACGATCGTCACGCCGAACAATCGGCTCGCACGGCGCCTCGCAGCCCTCTACGACGATGCGCAGCGCGCCGCCGGGCGCCTCGCATGGGAAGCGCCGCTCGTGTTGCCTTGGAGCGGCTGGCTCGTGCGGCTGTGGCAGGACGCGGCGACGGCCGAGCTCGATGCACCGCCGCCGCACCTCATCACCGCAGCGCAGGGCGCTTTCCTGTGGAAGCGCGTCGTGGCTACCGATCGCTGCCCGCGGGTCGACGAAGGCGGGCTGAGTGCGCTCGCGGCCGATGCCTGGTCGATCCTCCACGCCTGGGGCGCAGGCGGTGAGGGGTGGCGTGGATGGACCGGCGGGGACGACGATCGTCAGGCATTCGTCAACTGGGCCGACGACTATTCGAGCTGGCTCGCCGGTGCGAAGGCGATCGATCTCGCGCAACTCCCCGACTGGCTCGCGCGGCGAGCGACGACGGTGGGAGCGTGGCGCGACGCCGCAGTGACGCTCGCGGGCTTCATCGATGAGTCTCCGCAGCAACGGCGCCTCGCCGACGCGCTGGGCGCGGCAGGAATGCGCATCGACCGCTTGCCGTCGGTGGGTGACACGGCCGGAGCCGCAGCGCGCGTCGCGGCGACGACGGCCCGCGACGAAGCAATGCGTGCGCTGCAGTGGGCGCGAGAGCGCACGCTTGCCGATCCCGACGCGACCATCGCCGTCGTCATCGACGATATCGCTTCGCGGTGTGCGGAGATTCGTGCGCTCGCCGACGACGTGCTGTGTCCGGCGCTTCAATGGCCGGGGCGCGAGGAGGGCGAGCGGCCCTACGAGATTTCGCTCGGCGCTGCCGCGAGCTCGATCCCGCTGCTCGCTGCGGCGCTCGACTTGATTGCGCTCGCCCAGGGTCCTCTGCCGACCGGACGCGCCGCCGCGCTGTTGCGCTCGCCCTACCTCGCGGGCGCTGGCGACGCGTGGACACGGCGTGCGAGCGTCGAGCGCGGCTGGCTGAAGGATGGGCGGCGCGATATCGCGCTCGACGAGGCGATCGCCACACTCGCCGGCGTCGATCGAGGGCTGTTCGATCGCTGGCGCGGGGCGCGCGACGCCATGCCGCTGCCCGGGGCGTTGACGCCGCGCGAGTGGACCGGATTCTGGAGCGCATGGCTCGGAGCAACGGGATGGCCCGGAGATCGACAGCTCTCGTCGGCGGAGTGGCAGGCGCGCCAGCTCTGGGATTCGCTCCTCGGCGAATTCGCGGGCTTCGGCATGCTCGCCCCGCGGATCTCGGCAGCGGACGCGGTCCGCTGGCTGGCTGCGCTTGCCGACGATCACGTCTTTCAGCCCGAGTCACCCGCCGCGCGCGTGCAGATCCTCGGCGGCCTGGAGGCGGCGGGGCTCCCGTTGGATGCGCTGTGGATCACCGGCCTGGCGGCCGAGGCCTGGCCCCGGGCGCCGCGTCCGAACCCGCTGCTTCCGCTGGCATGGCAGCGCGAGCGGAATGCGCCCCATGCAACGGCGGCGCGCGAGCTAGCGTACGCGCAGGCGCTCACCGCGCAGTGGGCGCACGGCGCGGCGGAAGTGGTCTTCTCTCATGCCCGCAATGCCGACGACCACGAGCGCTCGGTGTCACTGCTCGTCCAGGCAGCGCTTCCACTCGACGCGGCGGTGCCGCACACGACAGCGGAGCTGCAATTCACCGAGGCGCCGAAGCAAGAGGCGACTCGCGACGACCACGCGCCGACGCTCGAGGCGGGAACGCGGATCCGGGGCGGTGCGAACCTTCTCGACGCGCAGAGCAACTGCCCGTTCCAGGCGATCGCACGCTTCCGTCTCGGGGTCGAGCGCTGGCCGAGGCTCGCGACGGCTCTGCTTCCCGCCGAGCGCGGCATCCTCGTTCACGCTGCGCTTGCTTCCTTCTGGCGCGAAGTTCGCGACCATGCGGCGCTCGTCGCGCTTGCGCCCGAGGCCCTCGGCCAGCGAATCGCGGCGGCCGCCGAGGGCGCCTTGGGCGAGATCTCCTCTGCCCGCTGGCGCAGGATCCCGCGGGCAGTCCGTGCCGGCGAGGCGCAGCGGATCGCAGCGATTCTTCGTGACTGGATCGAGGCGTTCGAGCGCCCGCGCCCCGCGTTCCGTGTCGAAGCGGTGGAGCTCGAGCGAGTGTTCACGATCGACGGGACCGAGCTCGCGCTGCGGATCGATCGCGTGGATCGACTTGCGAACGGCGGTCTCGCGGTAATCGACTACAAGACAGGCGAGGCGAAGCCGCCGACGGCGTGGTTCGATCCACGTCCGCAGGCGTCGCAGATCGGCGTCTATGTGCTCGCGGAACGCGCGCAAGGCGGGGGGCCTATTCGCGCGGCTGCCTATGGGCAATTGAAGTCCGGCGCGATGGGCGTCCGCGGCCTCGCTGCCGACGACGTCACCTGGCCCGCGCTGCCTGTTCCGGCTTCGCTGCGCGGGCTGGAGCTCCCGGACTGGAACGCTGTCGAATCCCGCTGGGTGCAGGCGCTGGGTGCGCTCGCGACCGAAGTCGGAAACGGCTACGCCCCGGTCGCACCGCGGGATCGGCGAAACACCTGCAACACCTGCGGACGGCAGGCGCTGTGCCGGATCGGTGCGCCGGCCACCGACGACATCGACGAGGGCGGCGATGGTTGAGACGGCGGGCGATCGCACGTTCGCCGCCGATGACGCTGCCGCGCGCGAGCGCGCGCTCGACGTCACGCGGTCGTTTCTCGTCCAGGCCCCTGCAGGAGCGGGGAAGACCGAGCTGCTGATCCAGCGCTATCTCGCGCTGCTCGCGTGCGTCGAGCGGCCAGAGCAGATCGTCGCCATCACGTTCACACGCAAGGCTGCAGGCGAGATGCGCGAAAGGATCGTCGCGGCGCTCGCCCATGCCGATACGGACGCGCCCGCGGACTCGCCGCATGACATGGCCACCCGCGCGCTCGCGCGCGCGGCGCTCGCCCGGGACGAACGGCAGGGTTGGCGCGTTCTCGAGCATCCGTCGCGGCTCGCGGTGACGACGATCGACGCGCTCGTCGCAGCGCTCGCGCGCCAGGCGCCGGTGACGACCGAGCTGGGCGCCGCACCGCGCTACGAGGAGCACGCGGAGGCGCTCTACGCGGAGGCGGTGCGGAGGGCACTCGACGAAGCGCCGGCCGACGACCCTGGCTGGCGCAGGCTCCTCGCCCACCAGGACAACGACGCGGAAGGCGTCGTCAGGCTTCTCGCCGACATGCTGGCGAAGCGCGATCAATGGATCGAGATCATCGTCGCTGCGAAGCGGGAGGGATTTCGCGCCGCGCTCGAGGACGTGCTCGCTGCCGAAATCGTCGGTGAAATGGAGGAGGCGGCCGCGCTCGTTCCCGCGTCGCTGCGCGGCCAGCTCGTCGATTGCGAGCGCGACGCAGCCACGGCGCTCGCGGGCTCGCCGCAAACCCTCGAGCGCGCGAACGCTCTCGCCTCGATGGCCGCAACGGGGGGCCTGCCGCCGGCCGCCGTCGACGCTCAGGCGCATTGGCGCGAGCTTGCCGAGTGGCTGCTCGTCGCCCGCGAGGCGCGGTTCCGCAGAGCGGTGACGACTCTCGACGGCTTCCCCGCGAAAGGGAAGGGGCCCGGCGCAGCGGCAAGAGAGCAGAGCAAGGTCGCGATGCTGGAACTGCTCGAGCGCTTCGGCGTCGTTCCCGAGCTCGCCTCGGCACTCGACACCGTTCGGCGGCTTCCGCAGCCGCGCTATCCCGACGACGCCTGGGCGATGGTCGAAGCGCTGCTCGACGTGCTGCCGCGGGCCGCCGAGTGCCTGCTCGACGGGTTTCGCGACACCGCGACGATCGACTTCACGCAGGGCACGATCGGTGCGCTTGCGGCGCTTGGCGGCGAGGCACCGACGGATCTGCTGCTGAAGGTCGACTTGCAGATCCGCCATCTGCTGATCGACGAATTCCAGGACACGTCCTTCACCCAGATCGAGCTGCTGCGCCGCTTGACCGCAGGATGGGAGCCCGACGACGGGCGGACGCTCTTCGCAGTCGGCGATCCCATGCAGTCGATCTATCGGTTTCGCGGCGCCGAGGTGCGCCTGTTCGTCGAGGCACAAGACGAGCAGCGGGTCGCCGGCCTTCCGATCGAGACGCTCGTCCTGCACCGGAACTTCCGCTCGCAGCGGGGACTCGTCGAATGGGTGAACGACGTGTTCGCCGACGTACTCGGTCCGCGCAGCGATCCGTGGCGCGGCAAGGTGGGGTTCACGCCCGCGATTGCGAAGAACGATCGGCTTCCGGGCGCGGCTACGACGATCGACGTCGCAACCGACGCCGAGAGCGAAGCGCTCACCGTGCTCGCGCGCGTGCGTGCGGCGCTCGACGACGGCGTCGAGCGGATAGGCATCCTCGTGCGCGCGCGCTCGCACCTCGAGCCGCTGCTCACGGTTCTTCGTGATGGCGGGGTGGCTTTCGCGGCGATCGACCTCGATGCGCTCGCCGACAAGCAGTCGGTGCTGGACCTCGTATCGCTGACACACGCATTGCTGCAGCCCGCGGACCGTCTCGCCTGGCTTGCCGTGTTGCGAGCGCCGTGGTGCGGGATGACGCTGCGCGACCTCTTCGCGGTTGCCGATGCCAGCGCCGGGACACCCGCGGGCTCGATTGCGAGCCTGGTCCTGAATCGGGCTCCGATCCCCGGCTGCTCGGAGGACGGGGCCGCACGCTTTGCACGACTCGCCGGCGTGCTCGCGCCTGCGCTTGCCGCGCGCGGGCGTGCGGACGTCGCCGTGCGCGTTCGCGGCGCGTGGCTTGCGCTGGGCGGTCCGGTGACGGTTCGCGAGCCGGTCGACCTCGATGCGGCGGAGCGCTACTTCGCGCTTCTGGCCGAGCACGAGAGCGGCGGCGACGTGCCCGAATGGTCGGCATTCACCGATGCTCTCTCGCGCCGCTTCGTCGCACCGGAGGGAGCGGATGCGACGCGCGTGCACGTGATGACGCTGCATCGGGCCAAGGGACTGCAGTTCGACGCGGTGATCCTACCCGGGCTCGCGCGTATGCCGCCACGCGACGAACCGGAGATTCTGCGGTGGCGCCGGCGCCCGCAGGGCCTGCTGCTCGCGTCGACCGAAGGGAGGGGAAGCGATGGAGATCCCCTCTACGAATATCTCGGGGCGCTGCACGCCGACGAGCAGAGCGCTGAGCTCGCGCGGCTGCTCTATGTCGGATGCACGCGCGCGAAGCGTCGCCTGCACCTCACCGCCGTTCTCGATCCGCGCGTCAAGGAAGGCGTTCCCGGCTGGGCGCCGCCGCCGTCCGGGTCGGCACTCGCAAAATGCTGGGGCGCGATCGAATCGCGAATCGGGCCGCCGAAAGCAGTCACCTCGATGCTCGAGGCCCGGCCCGGCGCCGGTATTCTTTCGCGCTTCGCCGCGTCATGGAAGCCGGCGACCCCGGAGCCCGGCGTGCCGGCGACCGCGCCGCCGTACGCGCACGCCGAGCCGATCCCGTTCGACTGGGCACGCGAGACCGCACGCCACGTCGGGACAGTCGCCCATCGCCTGTTCGCGCAGATTGCGCGCGACGGATTGCCTGCATGGAGCGAGCAGCGCGCGGCGACGCTCACCGCTCGAATCCGCGTGGAGCTCTCGAGCGCGGGGGTCGACGACGCCGAGCTCGACGCCGCCGCGGCCAGCGTGTTGCAATCGGCGTGCGCATTGCTGACCGAGGATCGAGGCCGCTGGCTTCTCGATGCCGGTCATGCGGAGGCGCGTTCCGAATGGGCGCTCGCTGGCATCGACGACGGCGCGGTCGCGCACATCGTCATCGATCGGAGCTTTGTCGCGGACGGTGTGCGCTGGATCGTCGACTTCAAGACCGGCGCGCACGAGGGGGCCGAGGTGGACGCGTTCATCGAGCGCGAAGTCGCGCGCTATCGCGGCCAGCTCGAGCGCTACGCGCGGTTCGTGCGCGCGCTCGACCCACGACCGATCCGCCTCGGCCTGTACTTTGCGCTCCAGCGCGCGTGGCGCGAGTGGCCGTACGAAGGCTGAGCGCCCGAGCGCGCCGGCGGCGCGGCGAAGCGCCACAAAATCCGCTAAAATTCAGGGTCTTGTTGCATCGAGGTCCTCTTGTGCGCTTGTTTCGCGGCCTGCCTGCGTCCGCCATCCCGCCCATCGCGCTGACGATCGGCAATTTCGACGGCGTTCATCGCGGTCACCAGGCGATGCTCGAGCGGCTGATCGAGGCCGCAGACGATATCGCGCTGCCGCCGGCCGTGCTCACCTTCGATCCGCCGCCCCGCGAATTCTTCGCCCGCTCCTCCGCACCGGCGCGCCTCTCGACGCTGCGGACGAAGGCCGAGCAGTTCCGCGCGCACGGGGTGGCGTTCACGTTCGTCGCCCGCTTCGACGCGAAGCTCGCGGCGCTCGCGCCCGAGACGTTCATCGACGAGGTCCTGGTGCGGAAGCTGAACGTCCGCTGGGTGCTCGTCGGCGAGGATTTCCGGTTCGGGAAAGGCCGCGCGGGCGATCTTGCGACGCTCCGTCGCTCGGCCCGGACCTTCAGCGTCGAAGCGATGCGCACCGTTGCAATCGATGGGGAGCGAGCCTCCTCGACCGCCGTGCGCGCGGCGCTCGCCGCCGGTGATCTTGCGCATGCCGGTGCGCTTCTCGGCCGCCCGTTCGTGATTTCGGGGCGGGTGGCGCACGGGGCAAAGCTGGGACGCGATCTCGGCTTCCCGACTGCGAACATCGCGCTCGCACACAAGCCGCCGGTGAGCGGGGTCTTCGCGGTCCGCGTCCACGGACTCGGCAGCGTGCCGCGCGCGGGCGTGGCGAGCGTCGGCGTGCGCCCGACGGTCTCGGCTTCGGGCGTGCCGCTCCTCGAAGTCTTTATTTTCGACTTCGACGACACGATCTACGGGAGGCGCGTCGGCGTCGAATTCGTCCACAAGCTTCGCGACGAAGAGCGCTACGCCGATCTCGATGCGCTGACGAGCCAGATCCGGACCGACGTCGCGCAGGCGCGCGACTATTTCGGCGGAGCGTTGGCGCAAAAGTCCTGAGCGCTCGCAACAGGCGCACCCCCGAATGGAACTCGACAGAACCGATGCCGGACGACCAGAAAATCGACTACAAGAAGACGCTGAATCTGCCTGACACGCCGTTTCCGATGCGCGGCGACCTCGCCAAGCGAGAGCCGCTGTGGGTGAAGGAGTGGCAGCGGAGGCAGGTCTACGAGGCGATCCGCGTAGCGTCCGCCGGCCGCCCGCGGTTCGTGCTGCACGACGGCCCGCCGTACGCGAACAACGACATCCACATCGGCCACGCCGTCAACAAGATCCTCAAAGACATCGTCGTCAAGAGCAAGCAGCTCGCCGGCTTCGACGCGCCGTATGTGCCGGGCTGGGACTGCCACGGAATGCCGATCGAGGTGCAGATCGAGAAGCGGCACGGCAAGAACATCCCCGTCGAGCAGACGCAGCGGCTTGCGCGCGCTTATGCGAACGAGCAGATCGTCAAGCAGCGGGCCGACTTCCAACGCCTCGGAGTGCTGGGCGACTGGGAGCGCCCATACACGACGATGGCGTTCAAGAGCGAAGCCGACGAGATACGGACGCTCGGGCGCATTCTCGAAAAGGGCTTCGTCTACCGCGGCCTCAAGCCCGTCAACTGGTGCTTCGATTGCGGCAGCGCGCTCGCCGAAGCCGAGGTCGAGTACGAGGATCGCACCGACAGCGCGATCGACGTCGGATTTCCGGTCAGCGACGGGGACCGCGCGAAGCTCGCGGCAGCGTTCGGGCTCGCGGCACTCCCCGAAGGCCCCGCGATCGCGGTGATCTGGACGACGACCCCGTGGACGATACCGTCGAACCAGGCACTCAACGTCAACGCGGATCTCACGTACGCGCTCGTCGCGACTTCGCGCGGGCACCTCGTGCTCGCGGAGGATCTCGTCGCCGCCTGTCTCGCGCGCTTCAAGCTCGAAGGACACGTCGTCGCCACCGCCAAGGGCGCGGCGCTCGAACGGATCCACTTTCGCCACCCGCTCTACGATCGCCCGTCGCCGGTCTATCTCGGCGACTACGTGTCGCTCGACCAAGGCACGGGCGTCGTTCACTCGTCGCCGGCGTACGGCGTCGAAGACTTCCTCTCGTGTCGCCGCTACGGCATGACGGACGACGAGATTCTGAATCCCGTGGGCGCGGACGGCCGCTTCGCGGCGAGCCTGCCTCGTTTCGGCGGCGAGAACATCTGGGCGGCGAATCCGCAGATCGTCGATGCGCTGCGCAGCGCGGGCACGCTGCTCTCCGACGAGAAGTTCACGCACAGCTATATGCACTGCTGGCGGCACCGCACGCCGATCATCTATCGCGCGACCACGCAATGGTTCGCCGGGATGGACCACGTACCGGGATGGAACGGCGTCAAGCCCGCGACGACGCTGCGCGAGCTGGCGCTCGCCGGCATCGAAGCCACGCAGTTCTTCCCGGGGTGGGGCAAGGCCCGCCTCTACGGGATGATCGCCAACCGGCCGGACTGGACGCTCTCGCGACAGCGCCAGTGGGGCGTCCCGATGCCCTTCTTCATCCACAAAGAGACCGGAGCGCTGCATCCGCGGACGCTGGCGCTGCTCGAGCAGGCTGCGCAGCACGTGGAGAAGTCCGGCATCGAAGCGTGGCAGACGCTCGACCTCGGCGAGCTCGACGCGGACGACCTCGATCAGTACGTCAAGGTGAAGGACACGCTCGACGTCTGGTTCGACTCCGGGTCGACGCATCAGACGGTGCTGGGCGGCCCGAACGGACGGACGAGCGGCGCCGGCTCGCACGCGAAGGACACGAGCTTCCCGGCCGATCTCTACCTCGAGGGCTCGGACCAGCATCGCGGCTGGTTCCACTCGTCGCTGCTGGTCTCGTGCATGCTGAACGGCGTGGCGCCGTACAAGGCGCTGCTCACCCACGGCTTCGCGGTCGACGGCCAGGGCCGGAAGATGTCGAAATCGCTCGGCAACGGCATCGAGCCGCAGCAGGTGTCGAACACGCTCGGTGCCGAGATCCTTCGGCTGTGGGTCGCGGCGACCGACTACTCGGGCGAGCTCTCGATCTCCGACGAGATTCTGAAGCGCGTCGTCGAGAGCTACCGGCGGATCCGCAACACGCTGCGCTTCCTGCTCGCGAACACCGCGGACTTCGACGCCGCCGCGGATGCGGTGCCGGTCGCCGATCTCGTCGAGATCGATCGCTACGCGATCGCCGCGGCGCGCGCGCTCTCGGCAGCCGTGCGCGAAGACTACGGGCGCTACGAGTTTCACGTCGTCGTCCAGCGCCTTCAGACGTTCTGCTCCGAGGATCTCGGCGGCTTCTACCTGGACGTGCTCAAGGACCGGCTGTACACAACCGGCAAGACGAGCCGACCGCGCCGCTCGGCGCAGACCGCGCTCGCGCTGATTCGCGACGCGCTCCTCGAGCTGATGGCGCCGATCCTCTCGTTCACGGCCGAGGAAGCATGGCGGATCGTTCATCCCGCCGACACCTCGATCTTCTGCCGGACGTGGATCGACACGCTTCCGGCGCACTCCGGCGAGGATGTCCTCATCGCGAAGTGGACTCGAATCCTCGGCGTGCGCGCAGCGGTGCAGAAGGAGCTCGAGATCCTGCGCCAGGAAGGCAAGGTCGGCTCGTCGTTGCAGGCCGAAGCGGCGATCACCGCGCCCGGCGACGACTACGACGCGCTGGCGAGCCTCGGCGACGACCTGCGGTTCGTGCTGATCACCTCCGCGGCAAACGTGAAGAAAGGCGATGCGCCCGCGATCTCGGCTCGACCCAGCCCGCACACGAAGTGCGAGCGGTGCTGGCATTATCGCCCCGACATCGGTGGCGACGCGGCCCACCCGACGCTTTGCGGGCGCTGCGTGTCGAACCTGAACGGACCGGGCGAAGCGCGCGCGTTCGCCTGAAGGTGCAAGAGACATGGACGCCGGGATCAAGCGTGGCGGGACGCACTGGGCGCGGTGGCTCTGGCTCAGCCTTGTCGTGATCATCGCCGACCAGGCGACGAAGGCGGCGATCATCGCGACGATTCGCGAAGGCGACGCCGTCGTGATGGCGCCGTTCTTCAGCCTCGTCCTCACGTTCAACACGGGTGCAGCGTTCAGCTTCCTGAGCGCGGCCTCGGGCTGGCAGCGCTGGTTCTTCGTCGCGATCGCCGTCGCTGCCGCCGTCATCATCGTCGTGCTGCTCAGGCGCGGCGGCAGCGCGTGGTACGGCGCCGGGCTCGCGCTGATCCTCGGCGGCGCGCTCGGCAATCTCTGCGATCGTCTCGTGGTCGGCAAGGTCGTCGACTTCCTGCTCTTCCACTACGCGGGCTGGGCGTATCCGGCGTTCAATGTCGCCGACAGCGCCATCACCGTCGGAGCGGCCCTCCTGATCTTCGACAGCCTGAGGGGGCACGACGACCGTCCGGCACGTGCCGCGAAGGGAACGTGAATGAAAGTGCTCCTCGCCAATCCCCGCGGGTTTTGCGCAGGCGTCGACAGGGCGATCGCGATCGTCGAACACGCGCTCGCGAAGTTCGGCGCCCCGATCTACGTCCGTCACGAGGTCGTCCACAACCGTTACGTCGTCGAGGGTCTCAGAGCCAAGGGCGCGGTGTTCGTCGAGCGCCTCGACGAGGTCCCGCCGGGCTCGACGGTCGTCTTCTCGGCGCACGGCGTGTCGCAGGCCGTCCGCGCGGAGGCTGCCGAGCGCGGGCTCAACGTGTTCGATGCGACGTGTCCGCTCGTGACCAAAGTCCACTCGGAGGTCGCCAAGATGCACGAGCACGGGCGGCAGATCGTGATGATCGGCCACGCCGGGCACCCCGAGGTCGAAGGGACGATGGGCCAGTGCAGCGGCGGCATTCACCTCGTCGAGTCGGTCGCCGATGTCGAGCGCCTCGCTGTCGCCGACACAGTGCCGCTTGCGTACGTGACGCAGACTACGCTCTCGGTCGACGACGCCGCCGACATCGTCGACGCGCTGAAACGCCGCTATCCCGAAATCGCCGGCCCCAAGCGCGACGACATCTGCTACGCGACGCAAAACCGCCAGGACGCGGTCAAGGCGATGGCGCCGATGGTCGACGCGGTCATCGTCGTCGGGAGTCCGAACAGCTCGAATTCGAACCGGTTACGCGAGGTCGCGGCGAAGCGCGGCGTGCCGGCGTACATGATCGACCGCGTCGAGGAGCTGCGCGCCGAATGGATCGCCGGCAAGCAATGCGTCGGCGTGACGGCAGGCGCTTCGGCGCCCGAGGTGCTTGTGCGGGACGTGCTCGCGAGGCTCGCCGAGCTCGGCGCGAAGGACGTGCGCGAGCTCGACGGCACGCTCGAGCGGGTCGTATTTCCGATGCCGAAGGGACTTGCGAGCTTCGCGACCGCGAAGTCGCCGGAGGTGGGGCCGGGATCTGGCTGAGCCCGCCCGTGGCGCTTCAGGTTACGGGCGCGTAGTCGTAGATCTCGAACCCGGGGCCTTGCTCGACGAGCTTCGTCAGCACGGCGAAGCCCGTATCCTTGCCTCGCGTGAGCGCCATCCCCTGATCGATGGCGAACATGCCGGCTGCGGTCACGACCTGTGGCAACGTCCCATCCGCTTCGTTTCTCGGCGGAACGGGGAAGATCACGACCGGTGCGCGCCTTTCGCCGTCGGGCGCGTTCTCCGCGGCTGCCGCGGCGGCCTCGGGATTGTCGGAGAGGATTTCGCAACCGAATTCGAGTGCGCTCCCTTTGAGCGTGTTGCGGAACCAGCGCACGATCGCAACCTGCGGGCCGGCCCGTCCTTCGACGCGCAACGCTATCAGCTCGCCGATGCGCAGCGGGCTCGGCGACGGATCCGTCTGGCGCAGCGCGTATCCGGCGGGAGTCTGGTTGATGACCTGGCAGTTGGTGAGCGGCGGCAGGTTTGCCGCAGCGGCCTTCACCGACAGATGGCGGCCGCGGCTGTACTGCCAGACGCCGGCGAGACCGGTGCACATCACCACGCGCGCACGGGAGGGAAGCCGGTTGAATTGCCGCGCCGGAGGGATCGCCCATTGGCGGAGCAGGCGCTTGAGCAGCATCAGGTACTTGAGTCTCGACGCGGCGTCGCGTCCGACGCTGGGTGGGTAGTCGCCGCCCGATTCGAGCTTTCGGACCTGCTCCTGGATCTGGAATGCGAGGTCGAACGCGAGCAGGAAGAACTTGCTCCCTTCGATCGAGCCGCCCTTGCTCGCGGAGAACGGCGGAAAGTCGTGCCCGACCGGGATGATCGCCACGGCCTTCGCCATCCGGTGGACCGGAACGACATCGGTCAGCTTCACGTACTGCGCGTACTCGCGTACGTAGCGAATCACCGTTTCGAGCTGGCCCTGGAGGAAGCCGTACGGATTCGCAAGCGCGAGCAACAGCGCTTGCAGATAGGCGCGCTCGGGTGTCGCCTTCGGGTTGTCATCGGACGCGGCGCGCTCGTGCAATCCGCGCTCGCGTGCGAACGCGTAGATCCGGTGCGCGTCGAGCCACGTCCGGGGCGGGATCGGCGAATACGCGAGATAGCTGCTCACGAGAATCCGCGTCGCGCATTCGAGGCAGCGATGGATCAAGCCGATCAGCATCCGGGTGTTGCCGAAGATCGCGCGCTTGTTCGCCTCCTTTTCGAGCACGCGCTTGTACGCGACGAAAAGCTCCAGCGAGAGGCCGAGCGAAGCTTTCGCCGCGTCGAGCGCATCGCCCGCCAGTGGATGCGGCGCTCGGGCGAAGTGAGCTTCGAGCTTCGCCCACAGCGCGTCGGCGGCGTTCCAGTACCTTTCGGCAAGCTCGAGACGGCGCGATTCGCTCATGGCGACGACGTTCGTCGCCGAGAGCGCGTCTCCGATCAGGCGGGCGGCTTCGATGGCGTTGCGCCGCAGCGCGTTATCGAGCCACGGGAAGACCTGGGCGGGGCGAGTCTCAGGCGGGTGCGCCGGATTCGGGTCGAGCGGAGGAAGGCTGAGCGTCAGAGCCATGTGCGACGCCGATTGTAAGCGATTGGGATTGTCGTGAATCGCGGTACCGGCAGGCGCTCGAGCACCGCAGTCGAACGGCGCGAGCGACGCTGCTCGCGTCAGGACCGGAGGAAGCGCGCGACGGGGTCGATCTGCTCCGCGGAAAGGAGCATCGGCGCGTGGCCCACGTCCCCAAACTCGATCAGCGCGGGCTTCGGTCCGCGGCGCACCATTTCCGCGGCCGTGGCGGCCGACAGCAGATCCGACTTGGCGCCACGCAGCAGGAGCGTTGGTTGCCTGATCGCATCCCAGGCCGGCCAGAGATCGGGCGGCGCGGCGCTGGAACGGAAAGGCACCGCGATGCCGGGATCGTACGCAATTCCCCAGCGACCGTCGGCGCGCTGCCGCACGTTGGTGCGCGTCATGTGCTCCCATTGGGGATCGCTCAGCGCCCCGAACGGCGCGGAGATCGCTCGGACGTATTGCTCGATCTCCGCGTAGGTCGCGAACGTCGGATCGGTTCCGAAGTAGCTTCGAATGCGCTCGATCGCCGCCGGCTCGATCGTCGGTCCGACGTCGTTCACGACGAGCTTTCTCACCGGGCTTTTCGGCTGCGCCGCCATCACGATGCCGAGGAGACCGCCCATCGAGGTGCCGACCCAGTCGACGGTCTCGGCTCCGCTGCGGGCGACGAGCGCGGTCAGCGCCGTAAGGTACGTCGGAAAGACGTAATCGTTCGGGTTCGCGAGCCAGTCGCTCTCGCCACGTCCGGGCATGTCGACGGCGAGCACGCGGTGCGTCGGCGCGAGCGCCTCGCCGAGGACGTCGAAGTCGCGGGCGTTGCGCCCGACGCCGTGGACGCAGAGCACGACGCGCGACGCCGCGGCATCGCCCCATTCGAAGTAGACGACTTCGTGGAAGCCGTGTGGCGACAGGCTGCGAAAGCGATTGCGGCGCGGTTGCGTGGCGGTGAGCGGCATGGCGGGGATCTCCGCATCGTGACGAAGCGTCGATGATGCCACAGCGGCGATCAGCGCCATTCGGCCGGAAGTAGCGGCACCAAGCGGGCCGCGCCGTCGGCGAGGAATGCGACGATCTCCTCGCGCCGGGCCATCGCGTCCGCGTAGCCGACCCGCATCAGCGCGCGACAGTATTCGCGATCGAACAGAAGATACGAGAGCAGATTGGAGCCGGTGCCGTGCGTGCTGCCGAGGCCACGCAACAGGTAGCGGACGCCGCGTGGCAGTCGATGGGCGTACTGCACCGCGAGGGCGCCCAGGTCCGTGCTCGGAGCGAGGACGAGCGCGTCGACGTGACGCGCTTCCGCCCCTGCGCGCCCGCCCGCCGCTGCGGCGATCCGGTTGATCGCGTACAGCCGTTCGAGATCGGCACCGAGGTTGTCGAGGAAGACCGACGACAACGCATGGCCCGCGATTTGCCCCAGCGAGGGGTAGCGGGGCGGGGCGGAGGTCACTGCCTGCCCTGTGAACTGGCCGATGGCGACGGCGACGACCCGCGCCGCGCCCAGATGCAGCGCCGGTGCGAGGGGCGCCATCTGGCGCACCGAGCCGTCCATGTAATAGTCGTCCCCGAGGCGCACGGCGGGAAACACGAGGGGGATCGCAGCGGAAGCCATCACGTGATCGATGTCGAGCGCACAGCGCGCGCCGCGGCGGCGCACGCGATGCCACGGAGCGAGCTCCGGCGCACCGTCGTAGAAAGTCACCGCGTGGCCCGACCCGTAACTCGTGGCGTTGATCGCGACGGCGTGGAGATTACCGGCGTCGACGTGGGCGTGGATCTTCGCAGCGTCGATTCCCGTGGCGAGCAGCCTCCGCAGCGGCGTGTTGTCGAGCAGCGAAGTCGCGCGCTCCGGGCCCAGGCCGCCGCCGCCGAGGCTCGCGAGGAGCTGCGTCCCATGGCGCATCAGCGTCACGAAGTCCGCGCGGTAGACGTCCGTGACGGCGATGGCGCGCCACCAGCGGACCAGGCGCGCAACACCGCGGCGAAAGGAATCGGCGTTCGAGGCGAGCACCGCGGCGTTGATCGCGCCGGCCGAGGTGCCGCAGATGACCGGAAAAGGTTGCGCGGCGCGTGCCGGGAGAACCCGCGCGATCGCGCGCAGCGCGCCTACCTGATATGCGGCACGCGCACCGCCGCCCGGCAACACGAGTCCCGTTTCCGCGCGTGCCTCGGCCATCGGCGCGCAGCGATACTAGCCGTTCTCGCGCAGCATCCGATCGAGCATCAGCAGCATCGCCGCCGTCGCGCCCCAGATGTAGCGCTCGCCATAGGGAATCGCCCAGTAGTCGCGGCGCCGCGTTCCGATCATCCGGAAGTGCCGCTGCTGATTCGCCGGATCGAGCAGGAACGCGAGCGGCACTTCGAAGACGTCGGCCACCTCGACCGGGTCCGGCGTCACCGCGAACGGCGGCTCGACCCATCCGATGACCGGCGTTACGCGATAGCCGGTCACCGTCTCGTATTCGGGCAGATGGCCGAGGATCGAGACACGCGACGACGGCAGCCCGACCTCCTCGGACGCTTCGCGCAGCGCGGTCGCCGCGAGCGACGCATCGCCGGTTTCGACGCGGCCGCCGGGAAAGCTGATCTGGCCCGGGTGATCGGGTAGTGCCGCGCTGCGTTGCGTCAGCAGGACTTGCAGTCCCGCGCTGCGGTTGACGAGCGGGACGAGAACGGCGGCAAGCGTGGGATCGCCTTCGCGTCCCGGAAGCCGGAAGCCGTCGGAGAGATTGCGCGCCGAATCGGGTGCCGGGCGCCCCAGCGCCTGGACGAGCCAGTGGCGCTGCGCGGCGGGAGGAAGCTCGAACAGGGGAAGAGACATGTGCGCTGCATCGGATCGCGCCGCGAAGCATGCGACGCATCGGCGGGCGTCCGCATTCCGCCGCGTTCGGCACCAGCATCGATCATACCGCGACCCGCGCGGCGGGTGCAGGCGCCTAAGACGCCTCGAATCGTCGAAGGTGCAAGGGCCGCAGGAATGCGAGGTCGCCGCGCTCGAGGGCGAGTGCACGGGCATCGTCACGGGCGAGTTCGACATTGACAGACCGTCGGTCCTGCTCGAGCGTGAACTCCAGCCGCGCGAGGCGGCCGATCGTCGCGCTTTGCGCGAGGCGCGCGGGAAATGCGCTCGCGACCGACTCGCGCAGCACCTCGATCTCGTGCGGCCGCACGTAGCCGACGGCTTCCGGCACGCCCGGTATCGGCAGCGCGTTGACCTGGCCGAGGAACTCGATCACGAAGGGCGTCGCCGGATCGTCGTAGACCTCGTCCGGCGTGCCGATCTGCTCGATCCGGCCGCGGTTGGTCACGACGATGCGGTCGGCGACCTCGAGCGCCTCTTCCTGATCGTGCGTGACGAACACGCTCGTGACGTGGACTTCGTCGTGCAATCGTCGCAGCCAGCGACGCAATTCCTGCCGCACGCGCGCATCGAGCGCGCCGAAGGGCTCGTCGAGCAGCAGGACGCGCGGCTCCACCGCCAGAGCGCGAGCGAGGGCGATGCGCTGCCGCTGCCCGCCGGAGAGCTGGTGCGGATAGCGTTCGGCGATCCAGTCGAGCTGGATCAGGTCGAGCAGTTTGCCGACGCGCTCGCGAATCTCGGTCTCACGCAACCGTTGCGCACGCGGGCGCACGCGCAAGCCGAACGCGATGTTCTCGAAGATCGTCATGTGACCGAACAACGCGTAGTGCTGGAAGACGAATCCCACCTGTCTCTCTCGCGCGTGGCGGTCGGTCGCGTCCTCGCCGTGAAAGCGTACGCTGCCCGAGTCGGGCGTCTCCAATCCGGCGACGATCCGGAGCAGGGTCGTCTTGCCGGATCCCGATGGGCCGAGCAGCGCGACGAGCTCGCCCGTCGCGACTTCGAGGCAAACGTCGTCGACTGCGGCGAAATCGCCGAACCGTTTCGATACGTGGTCGAGCTCGATGCTCATCGGGCGGCCGCGGCTGTGTCCGCGCGATCGGTGGCTAGGCGGCAATGTGCACGCGTGCGCCGTTCAACGGCGAGTTTCAGCGCGAGCGTCACCAGCGCAAGCAGCGCGAGCAGCGAGGCGACGGCGAACGCTGCGCTGAATTGATACTCGTTGTACAGGATCTCTACGTGCAGCGGCAGCGTGTTCGTCGCGCCGCGGATGTGCCCGGAAACCACCGACACCGCGCCGAACTCGCCCATCGCCCGCGCGTTGCACAGGATCACGCCGTAGAGCAGTCCCCACTTGATGTTGGGCAGCGTGACGCGGAAGAACGTCTGCCAGCCGCTCGCGCCGAGCACGGTCGCAGCTTCCTCCTGTTCGGTCCCCTGCGCCTGCATCAGCGGGATCAGTTCGCGCGCGACGAAGGGGAACGTGACGAACACGGTCGCCAGCACGATGCCGGGCACGGCGAAGATCACCTTCAGATCGTGCTCGCGCAGGTAGCCGCCGAACCACCCCTGCAGCCCGAAGACGAGGACGAAGATCAGCCCCGAGACGACCGGTGAGACGGAGAAGGGGAGGTCGATCAGCGTGACCAGCCCGTTACGGCCGGGAAAGTCGAACTTCGCGATCGTCCAGGCGGCGGCGACGCCAAAAACCAGATTGAGCGGAACGGCGATGCCGGCGACCAGGAGAGTGAGCTTGAGCGCCGACACCGCATCGGGCTCGACAATCGCAGCGAGATAGACGTCGACCCCCTTCCTGAGCGCCTGGACTAGGACAAAGGCGAGCGGCGCGAACAGAAACAGCATCAGAAATGCGAGAGCGACGCCGATGAGCAGGCTGCGCACGAAGCGGGGCTCGGTGGCCACACCGGGGACGGTCGAAACTCTCGCGTCCAACGACCGGGGTGCGGCTTTGCGATGCCGAGGATCGAATGCCGCGGAGCCAATCGAGGCTGCGTCCATCTCAGGTCAAAGCGCCCTGGCGGCGGCGCGTCCATGCCTGGAGGCCGTTGATCGCGAGCAGAAGCGCGAACGACACGACAAGCATCACCGCGGCGATCGCCGTGGCGCCGTTGTAGTCGTATTGCTCGAGCTTGGTGACGATGATCAGCGGCGTGATCTCGGAGATCATCGGCATGTTGCCTGCGATGAAGATGACCGAACCGTATTCGCCGATCGCCCGCGCAAACGCAAGCGCGAATCCGGTCATCAGAGCCGGAGCGATGATAGGGAAGACCACACGGCGGAAGCTTTGCCAGCGCGACGCGCCGAGTGTCGCGGCTGCCTCTTCGAGGCCGCGCGGCAGTTCTTCGAGCACCGGCTGGACGGTGCGTACGACAAAGGGCAGGCTGATGAACATCAGTGCGATCAGAACACCCGCCGGCGTGAAGGCGACCTTGATGCCGTGGGGCTCGAGCCACGCACCGAACCAGCCGTTGGGCGCGAAGAGCCCCGTCAACGCGACCCCGGCGACAGCGGTTGGCAGCGCAAATGGCAGGTCGACCAGCGCATCGACCAATCGTTTGCCGGGGAACGCATAGCGGACCAGCACCCACGAGACGATCAGGCCGAACACCGTGTTCAGCGCTGCCGCGGCCAAGGAGGCGCCGAAGGTGAGCCGGTAGCTGGCGACGACGCGGGGAGCCGTCACGATGTCGACGAACGCGGGCCATGTGAGCTCTGCGGCCTTGACGAAGACCGCCGACAGGGGAATCAGCACGATCAGGCCGAGATAGGCGAGCGTGTAGCCCAGCCCGATTCCGAAGCCGGGCAGCACGCTCGCCCGCGCCTGCATTCCGCGCGCGGATGCGCCTGTGCTCATCGCTGTCTCACGATCCGGGTCGATAGATCTGATCGAACGTGCCACCGTCCGCGAAGTGGGCCTTCGCCGCCTTCTGCCAGCCGCCGAAGGCGTCGCCGATCGTGAACAGCGCTATCTTTGGGAACTGGGCCTCGTACTTCGCAGCGATCTTCGCGTCGATGGGGCGATAGTAGTTCCTCGCGGCGATCTCCTGTCCTTCCTCCGAGTACAAATACTCGAGATACGCCTGCGCGACCCTGCGCGTTCCCTTGCGATCGACGTTGCGGTCGAGCAGGGCGACAGGCGGCTCGGCGAGTATCGACAGCGACGGGATGACGATCTCGAACTTCCCCGACCCGAGCTCCTTCTGCGCGAGAAACGCTTCGTTCTCCCAGGAGATGAACACGTCGCCGACGCCGCGCTCGACGAAAGTGGTCGTCGATCCGCGTGCGCCCGAATCGAGAACCGGGACGTTCTTGTAGAGACGCGTGACGAAGTCCTTCGCCTTGTCGTCGCCGCCGTACTTGCGCTTCGCGTATTCCCAGGCCGCGAGGTAGTTCCACTGAGCGCCGCCCGAGGTCTTCGGATTCGGCGTGATGACCGAAATCCCCGGTTTCACGAGATCGTCCCAGTCGCGAATGCGCTTCGGATTTCCCTTGCGCACGAGGAAGACGATCGTCGACGTGTAAGGCGTGCTGTTGTGCGGCAGGCGCTTCTGCCAGTCGGACGGCAGCAGCTGCGCCTTGTCGGCGATCGCGTCGATGTCAAAGGCGAGCGCCAGCGTCACCACGTCGGCGTCCAGGCCGTCGATCACGGTTCGCGCCTGCTTGCCCGAGCCTCCGTGCGACTGGCGGATCGCGACCTTCTCGCCGGTAGCTGCCTGCCAATGCTTGGCGAAGGCCGCGTTGTACTGCTGATAGAGCTCGCGTGTCGGGTCGTACGATACATTGAGCAGCGTGGCATCGGCCAGCGCCGCACCGGTCGCCAGCGCTGCGAATGTCGCCAGCGCCGAGACGACGATGTCCCGAAACCGTGATGCCTTTCTCATGGATCAGAACTCCTATTTTGAGTTACCTGCAACTTCCGGTCGCCGGCAATATGCGTGCGGAGGGAAATGCGGCGCAACCGGGCCCTTCGGCGAGCCTATCGGCGTCGCCGGTGATGCTTGTCCGGATCAGTTACGCGGCGATCCCGCGCGCGGTACGGGCACCCAGGAGCCGATCCGCGAGCGCAGTGCCGGTCACGTCGTAACGGCCTGCGGGTGCGCCGACGCCTCGACCGCGACGCGACGCGCAGGCCGGCGATGGAGCCCGCATTCCTTGTGCTCGGAGGTCTCCCACCACCAGCGGCCGGCGCGCGGATCCTCGCCCGGTTGCACGGCGCGTGTGCATGGCGAGCAGCCGATGCTCGGAAAACCGCGGTCGTGCAGTGCGTTGTAGGGGACGTCGTTCGTGCGGAGGTAGCGCCAGACCTCGTCCCAGGTCCAATCCGCGAGCGGATTGAACTTCTGCAGCCCATGGAGCGCGTCGAACTCCTCGAACGGGGTTTCCTGTCGATAGGCGGACTGCTCGCGCCGCAGACCGGTGATCCACGCGCCCTTGCCCGCGAGCGCACGCGCGAGCGGCTGGCTCTTGCGCAGCGCACAGCAGTGCTCGCGCAGCTCGACGCTGCGATAGAAGGGATTGACGCCGTTCTCGGCGACGAACGATTCGAGCGCCCGCGTATCGGGCGTGTACACGTCGACCGGAACGCCGTAGCGCTCGCGAACGCGATCGATCAACGCCAGCGTTTCCTCGGGCAGGCGCCCGGTGTCGAGGGTGACGATGCGGATCGGCAGCGCATTTCGCGCGATCAGGTCGACGAGAACCATGCCTTCGGCGCCGAACGCCGTCGCAAGCACGGCGGGTGCATGGCTCGACGCGATGGAGTGCAGCCGCGCGAGAACTTCGGCG
>Ga0335069_10003083_pt1 | contig 25385 bp, 20 predicted proteins | sample Lox_Sample_11_FD_206714 | JGI IMG/M metagenome (GOLD analysis project Ga0335069, IMG submission 206714) | Soil microbial communities from Loxahatchee National Wildlife Refuge, Florida, United States - Lox_Sample_1.1 | ecosystem: Environmental > Terrestrial > Soil > Wetlands | place: USA... | reverse complement strand
CGCCAGGCGGTGACCAACCCGGAAAACACCTTCTTCGCGATCAAGCGCCTCATCGGCCGTCGCTTCGACGACCCGATGACCAAGAAGGACATGAACCTCGTCCCCTACAAGATCATCAGCGGGGACAACGGCGATGCCTGGGTCGATTCCCATGGCAAGAAATACAGCCCCTCGCAGATCTCTGCCTTCATCCTGCAGAAGATGAAGGAAACCGCCGAGAACTATCTCGGCGAGAAGGTCAGCCAGGCCGTCATCACCGTTCCCGCCTACTTCAACGACAGCCAGCGCCAGGCGACCAAGGATGCCGGCAAGATCGCCGGCCTCGAGGTGCTGCGCATCATCAACGAGCCGACGGCGGCGGCACTCGCCTACGGCATGGAGAAGAAGGGCACCGGCACCATCGCGGTCTATGATCTCGGCGGCGGCACCTTCGACATCTCCGTGCTGGAGATCGGCGACGGCGTGTTCGAGGTGAAGTCCACCAACGGCGACACCTTCCTGGGCGGCGAGGACTTCGACGCAAGGATCATTGATTATCTCGCCGACGAGTTCAAAAAAGACCAGGGTATCGACCTCCGCAAGGACAAGCTCGCCCTGCAGCGCCTGAAGGAGGCGGCCGAGAAAGCGAAGATCGAGCTCTCGAGCGCGATGCAGACCGAGGTCAACCTGCCGTTCATCACGGCCGACCAGACCGGACCCAAGCATCTCAACGTCAAGCTCACGCGGGCGAAGCTCGAGGCGCTGGTCGATGACCTGATCGAGCGCACCATCGAGCCCTGCAAGAAGGCGCTGAAGGATGCGGGCCTCAAGGCTTCCGACATCAACGAGGTGATCCTGGTCGGCGGCATGACCCGCATGCCCAAGGTCATCGACAAGGTGAAGGAGTTCTTCGGGCGCGAGCCGCATCGCGGCGTCAACCCGGACGAGGTCGTGGCGATCGGTGCCGCGATCCAGGGCGGCGTCCTCAAAGGCGACGTCAAGGACGTGCTGCTGCTCGACGTGACCCCGCTCTCGCTCGGCATCGAGACCTTGGGCGGCGTGTTCACGCGCCTCATCGACCGCAACACCACGATCCCGACCAAGAAGAGCCAGGTCTTCTCGACCGCCGAGGACGGCCAGACCGCGGTCACCATCCGCGTGTTCCAGGGCGAGCGCGAGATGGCGGCGGATAACAAGATCCTGGGCCAGTTCGATCTCGTCGGCATCCCGCCCGCACCGCGGGGCGTGCCGCAGGTCGAGGTCACCTTCGACATCGACGCCAATGGCATCGTCAACGTCTCGGCGAAGGACAAGGCGACCGGCAAGGAGCAGCAGATCCGCATCCAGGCCTCGGGCGGCTTGAACGACGCCGACATCGAGAAGATGGTGAAGGACGCCGAGGCGCACGCGGCGGAGGACAAGAAGCGCCGCGCGCTGATCGAGGCCCGAAACCAGGCCGACGCGCTCATCCACAGCGCCGAGAAGCAGCTGAAGGATAACGAGTCGAAGATCGCCGCGGCCGACAAGTCGGCGGTCGAGAGCGCGATCGCGGACTTGAAGGGCGTCAAGGATGCCGATGACGCCGCGGCGATCGAGGCCAAGACCAACGCCCTGACCCAGGCGCTGATGAAGATCGGCGAGGCGCTGTACCGCGCCAGCCAGGAGGGTGGGGCTTCGGCCGGCGCCGGTGCCGATGGAGCTACGGCGGGCGGCGCCAGCGCCGATACCGGAAGCGACGAGAAGGTGGTCGACGCCGACTTCGAGGAGGTCGACGAGCGCAAGGGCAAGACCGCCTAAGGCGCTTCAAGATGACCAATGGCTGAACGAGGGCCAGGGATCAGGACGCGACCGTTCTCTTCCCTGGCCCTTTTTTCTTGTCTGATTGCCGAGAGATGAGTACTGACACATCCACGATGAAACGCGATTACTACGAAACGCTGGGCGTCGAGAAGGGCGCCGATCAGGAAACGATCAAGAAAGCGTTTCGCAAGCTCGCCATGCAGTATCACCCGGATCGCAACCCGGGCGACAAGTCGGCGGAGCACAAATTCAAGGAGCTGAACGAAGCCTATGACGTCCTGAAGGACGATCAGAAGCGCGCGGCCTACGATCGCTTCGGCCACGCCGCCTTCGAGAACGGCGGGATGGGCGGCGGCCGCGGCGCCCACGGTTTTGCCGCCGGCGGCTTCGACTTCACCGACATCTTCGACGAGATGTTCGGCGAGTTCATGGGCGGCCGGCGCGGCCAATCTGCCAGAGGCAGGGGTGCCGATCTCCGTTACAACATGGAGATCGGGCTCGACGAGGCCTTCAACGGAAAGCAGGCCACCATTCGCGTGCCGACCGCCGTTCCCTGCGACGCCTGCAGTGGCACCGGCGGCGAGAAGGGCACGCAGCCGGTGACCTGCCCCTCCTGTCATGGCTACGGCAAGGTCCGGGCGACCCAGGGCTTCTTCACCATCGAGCGCACCTGCCAGGCCTGCCACGGCGCCGGCAAGGTGATCGAGAAGGCCTGCAAGACCTGCAAGGGCTCAGGACGAGTTTCCAAGGAGAAGACGCTGCAGGTCGCGATCCCCGCCGGGGTCGAGGACGGCACCCGGATTCGCCTCGCCGGCGAGGGCGAGGCCGGCTTGAACGGTGGGCCGGCCGGCGATCTCTACATCTTTATCTCGGTGGCGCCCCATCGCCTGTTCCAGCGCGAGGGCTCAGCGATTCATTGCCGGGTGCCCATCGCGATGACCCAGGCCGCCTTGGGCGATCAGATCGAGATTCCCACCATCGACGGCAGCAAGGCCAAGGTGACGATCCCGGCCGGCACCCAGACCGGCCAGCAGTTCCGCCTGAAAGGCAAGGGCATGTCCGTGCTGCGCTCAACCGCACGCGGCGACATGTTCGTCGAGATCGCGGTCGAGACTCCGGCCAACCTGACACGAAAACAGCGCGAACTCCTGGAGCAGTTCGACGCGGAATCCCGCGCCAACGCCAAGACCTCGCCGGAATCCGAAGGCTTCTTCGCCCGCGTGAAGGAGTTCTTCGAGGGCGGTCGCGGCTAGCCCCGCCCTCAAAAAAAAGATCCAAAATAACCATTTAAAATCATAGGTTAAGACTTTTTTCATTGCGCTTGAGCCATGCTCGGCCTGAGATAGCCGTGCATCCCGTGCGGCGCGGCCGGGGGCTCATGTCCATCGCTGCCATCGCAACCTTCAAGCCCGAGACGGCGCCGCGGCGGCGAATGCTGCTGCTCGGCAGCTGGGGTGTCGCGCTGGTCGTGTTCGCCATAGTGCAGTTCGGCTTGAGCGCGCGCGGCTCCTTCGCCTCCGTCGTCCTGATCGATTTCGGCTGGACCGCGACTTCGGCAGTTGCCGCCTTCGGATGCGCGCGAACCGCATGGCGGCTCACCGGCCGCGAACGGTTGGCATGGCTCGCCTTTTCGCTCGCCGCTCTGCTCTGGCTGATCGGCCAAGCCTATTGGGACGTCTGCGAGCTCTGGCGGCACGAGATCGTGCCCTTCCCGTCGCTTGCCGATATCGGCTATCTCGCGTTCCCGGTCCTGGCCGTGGCGGGGCTGCTCCTCGACGTGCGCCGCGCCGAACTGCGCAATTCGCTGCTGCGCCCGCTCTGCAATCTCGGCCTGATCGGGACCGCGCTCTACACCAGCCTCAGCATGCTGCTGAGCGACGCCCTCGCAACCGCCCAGGGCTCCGAACTCTATCTTGTGACCGCGCTCGGCTATCCCTTCCTCTACGGCGCGGCCTTCCTGTTCGCGCTGACGGCGCTCGGCATCTATGCCGAGCCCAGGAAGCGGAGCGTCGCGCTGCTGATGGCCTTCGCCCTGGCGGCGCTCGGCATTGCCGCCGCCGAATGGGGCGTGCGCATGCTCGGCCGCTCCTACATGGCGGGGGACTATTTCGAGCTGATCTGGCTCATCGGCTTCGCGCTGATGCACTGGGCCGCCTGGGAGCGCCGGCACCAACCGGCAGCGACCGCAGCGATGCCGGGCGACCTCGATGCGCGCACGCTCTGGCTCGAACCCATGCTGCCGATGCTGGGGCTGATCGCGATCTTCGCTGCGGTAGCGGTCGATGCGGATGGACTTCCGGTTTCCGAGATCCAGGAGATCCTGGTGCCGGGTGGCGTCGTGTTCGCCCTTCTGCTCGCCGGCGGCGAGTGGGTCAGCCGCATGGCGGAGGCGCGCCTCAGGCGGCGGGCCGAAACCGCGCTCCGCGCCTTGCAGGTCTCCGAAGAGCGTCTGACTTCGATCCTCGAGATTGCGCCCGAGGCGATCGTCGCCGCCGATCGCGACTGCCGCATCGAGATGTTCAACCGCGGCGCCGAGCACGTGTTCGGCTATGCCGCGGGCGAGGTGATCGGCAGGCCGATCGAAATCCTGCTTCCGGAACGGCTGCGGCCGCGCCTCGCCGCGCGCGACGGACGCCGCGGCGCCGCGCCTTGGATCGCCGAGTTCGATGCCCAGCGCAACACCGAGATGTTGGGTCTCCGCCGTGATGGCAGCGAGTTCCCCGCCGAAGCCTCGGTGTTCCAGCTCGCCATCGACGAGGAACTCTCCTTCGCCCTCATCCTGCGCGACGTCACCGACCGCAAGCGCCAGGAGCGCGACCTCAGGAACGCCAAGGAGATGGCCGAGCTCGCCAACCGGGCGAAATCCGAGTTCCTGGCCAACATGAGCCACGAGCTCAGGACGCCCTTGAACGCCATCATCGGTTTCTCGCAGATCATCGAGACCAGGATGTATGGCGGCGATCTCGACCGCTATGTCGAATATGCCAAGGACATCCACAACAGCGGCTCGGATCTCCTGAAGATCATCAACGACATCCTCGATCTCTCCAAGATCGAGGCCGGGCAGATGAAGGTGAACGAGCAGGCGGTCGATGTCGGCTTCGTCGTCGACAGCTGCATCAAGGTGGTGAAGGAGCGCGCCCAGCGCGGCCGCATCACGCTCGAGCGCAACCTGCCGCAGGAGCTGCCGCGACTCTGGGCCGATGAGCTGCGGCTGAAGCAGATGGTGACCAACCTGGTCAACAATGCGGTCAAGTTCACCGAGCCGGGCGGGCGCGTCGTCGTCTCGGTGCGACCCAGCATGACACCCCAGGGCATCGCGGACGGGATCGATATCGTGGTGCGCGACACCGGCATCGGCATGGATCCCAACGAAATCCCGATCGCGCTCTCGCCGTTCGGCCAGGTCGATCAGGGCCTGGCGCGGCGGCATGAGGGCACCGGCCTCGGCCTGCCGCTCACCCGCCGCATGATCGAGCTGCACCAGGGCTCGCTTGACCTTTCCAGCGCCCGCGGCAAGGGCACAACCGCCACCCTGCACTTCCCGGCGAGCCGGGTCATGGCCGCCGAGCTCGCCAGCTAGCGCATTGTCCATCGCGCAATCCGGTTATCGATGCGCCCCCGTCTTGCCGATTCGGTCGCGACCGGATTAGATACGCGCACGGGATTCCAGGGGGTTGCATGGCGAGCCAATCATCGCGCTTGAGGTCCGGCCGCGGCGCCGCAGCCGTTGCGGCCGCCAAGCGGCCGGCCCAGAAGAAAGCCGCTAAGCCCTTGGAAAAACCCAAGAAACCTGAGAAATCCGGGACCATCACCGGGCCCCGGAAGGCGGCGCCGCAAGCGGCACCGAAGATGGCCGTCAAGCCCGCGGCAGCACCGGTCGCCTCGGCCAAGCTGAAGCGAGGCTCCAACGGCGCGGTCCGGGTCGGCATTGCCGGCTGTGCGGGGCGCATGGGGCAGATGCTGTTGAAGCTGCTGATCTCGGCGCCGGGGGTGCTGGTGGTCGGCGGGACCGAACGACGGGGCTCCCATGTTCTGGGGCGCGATCTGGGCGCCCTGGCCGGGGGCGAGCCGCTGGGCATCACGATCGGCGACAATCCGGAGCCCCTGTTCGAAGGGGCGGACGTGGTGGTCGATTTCACCAGCCCGTCGGCGACAGCGCTGCATGCGGGGATCGCCGCGAAGAGCGGCACCGCCCATGTGGTCGGCACGACCGGGCTCGATCCCGATCAGATGCAGGCGGTCAGCCGCGCCGCACAGCGCGTGCCGATCGTGATGGCGTCCAACATGTCGCTTGGCATCAACCTCCTCGAGCAAGTGGTCGAGGAAGTCGCGCGTATCCTCGATGCCGACTGGGACATCGAAATCGTCGAGATGCATCACCGCCACAAGGTTGATGCGCCGTCCGGCACCGCTCTCACCCTCGGCGAGGCGGCGGCGCGCGGCCGCAACGTGCAGCTTCGCCGCGTGTCGCGGCGGGGACGCGACGGCCAGGTCGGACCCCGAATCAAGGGCGAGATCGGCTTTTCGGCGATCCGCGGCGGCGACGTGGTGGGCGATCATTTCGTGATCTTCGCCGCCGACGGCGAGCGCATCGAGCTCACCCACCGGGCCTCCAACCGCGAGATCTTCGCCCGCGGCGCGGTGAAGGCCGTGCTCTGGGCGGCCGGGAAACGCCCTGGCCTCTACAGCATGAAGGACGTGCTCGGCTTCAACCTTGGGACGCCTTCGCAGGCCGCGCCCGCCGGAGCCTGAACCCGGTCAGCCGGGCGACCGCGAGCCCTGCGAGGATCAGCACCAACGCGACCAGCGCGTTCAAGTGCGGCTGCTCCCCCAGGACCAGATATCCCCATAGCAGCGCCAGCAGCGGGACCAAGTAGTTGTTGAAGGAAGCGAAGCCTGCACCGGCACGACGCAGCAGCAGATAGAAGAGCAAGTTGCCGCAACCGGTCGCGACCAAGCCGAGCCACACCACCGCCACCACGGCCTGCCATTGCCAGTCGATGGTCCAGGGCCGATCGTGCACCAGCCAGATCGGCAGCAGCGCCACGAACCCGGCGAGCAGGATCACGCCGATCAGCATCTGCGCGGGAAGCTTCGGCAAATGCCGCGCGGTGACGCCGTAGAGCGAGTAGCTGAAGCAGCCGCCGATGATCAACGCCTGGCCGACGACTTGCGCGCCCAGGCCCTTCAGAGCATCCACGCCAACCAGGACGACTACCCCGGCAAGGCCCAGTAACACGCCAATCAACTTCGGCGCGCTCAATCGCTCGTCGATCGTGAAGAAATGAGTGAGGATCACCACCATCATCGGGATGATCGCCATCAGGATTCCCGCCAGCTGGGAGGTGGTGCTCTGCTCGCCCCAACTGATCAGGAAGAACGGCACCGAGTTGCCGACCACGCCAAGAAACAGGATGCGGAGCCAGAGTGCTGACCCGCCGCGCCGCCTCGGCGACGGCCAAGTTTGGCCAAGCCTCGCCGCATAGCTGAGGAGAAACACCGCGCCGATGCCGATCCGCAGCGCCGCCAAACTCATCGGCGGCATGCCGTGGTCGTCCGCGATCTTGATCGCCAGGAAGGACGAGCCCCAGAGCAGGGACAACAGCGCCAGCAGACCGTATTCCGCGAGATGAGGGTGGCGGATTTCGCCGCCGGGCGCTGGCGAATCGGACATGATGAAAGGGTCAGTCGAAAGCGGGGCGGCGCAGCCGGGTGAGAACCTCGCGGAGCTCGCGCGCGAGATCGCGGCGCTCCTGGGGCGAGAGGAAGGCGCCGACCTGGATCTGGCGCCCGTGCGAGCGCAGATAGAGCGCGTTGTCCGGCTCCGCTTCGCGCTCCAGGATCACGTTCAGCCAGTAGGGTTGCAGCCGCTCGACCACCTGTCGGCCGCGCGCGTCGTGGCGCTCGAACAGGAGGTGGTCGGCATAGAGCCGGATCCGCTCCTTGCGATCGTCGCCTCGGTAATGGCGGCTGAAGAGATACCAGAACAGCGCCCATTCGCCGCCCAGGAAGCCGAAGACCGGCCAATAGCCGAGGAACAGGAACACTGCACCATAGCAGGCGACGATCGCCGCCGTGCCGGCGATCAGGATCGTATACCCGCGCTTGCCCAGCGAGCGGCGCGGATAGAGCAACGCCTCGAAGATCGGGCGCGCAGCCGCGCTCTCAGCCGTCGTCGACGCAAGTTCCGGGGTTTGGCCTTCCATGCGCGCCGAGTATAGACTGCCCGGCAACGGGGGACCAAGCGTGGCGGATTTCGAGACATGTTGAACAAGGAGCAGGTGCAGCAGTTCTTCGCGCGCCTCGCCAAGGCCAATCCGAATCCGCGCGGTGAGCTCGACTACATCAATCCCTATACCCTGCTGGTCGCGGTGGTGCTCTCCGCGCAGGCGACCGATGCTTCGGTGAACAAGGCGACGGAACCCTTGTTCAAGATCGCCGACACGCCGGAGAAGATGCTGAAGCTCGGCGAGGCGAAGCTCAAGGGCTTCATCAAGACGATCGGCCTTTACAACACCAAGGCGAAGAACGTCATCAAGCTCTCGGAAATCCTGCTGACGGAGCATGGCGGCATGGTGCCCGCCAACCGCGAGGTCTTAGAGACCCTTCCCGGCGTCGGGCGGAAGACCGCGAATGTCGTCCTCAACATCGCCTTCGGCCAGCCGACCATGGCGGTCGATACGCATATCTTCCGGGTCGGCAACCGCACCGGGCTCGCCCCCGGCAAGACGCCACTCGATGTGGAATTGAAGCTGGAGAAGCGCGTGCCCGAACCCTATCGCCTCTCCGCCCACCACTGGCTGATCCTGCACGGCCGCTATGTCTGCAAGGCGCGGAAGCCGGATTGCCCGGTCTGCGTGGTCAACGACATCTGCCAGTTCAAGGGAAAGACACTGGCCTAGATCAAGACAGAGCTTCGGGCCGGAAAGACGCCACCAGGCGTCTTTCCGGCCCGTGCTCAGAACGGCAGGCCGGGCAATTCCTGCGTGCCCTCGAGCTTCACCGCCTCGAGCTCGTTCGGGTTGAGGCCGAGCGCTCTTAGGATCGTCGGGGCGACCTGGGTGGTCTGAACCAGAGCCGGCGTGGACTGCGCGTGGATGCGCGGGTTGCTGACCAGCAGGGCGACATTACGGTCGTCGAGGCTCGAGCCGCCGTGCTCGGCGATCTTCTTGCCCGAGGTGTAGACCACGCCGGGGTTGACACCGACCATGAAGTCGGGCGTGCGGCTGTCGGTCGTCGGATCCTGGTAGATCGCAGCCATCGCGTTCGGCGTCAGCAGCTTGGCGATGCCGAGCGCCTTTACGTTCTTGGTGAGATAGTCTTGCGCCGCCTGCAGGTTGGCGGCGCGGGTCTGCGGCTTCAGCCAGATCAGCGATGCATCATCGGCGATGTGGAAGGCGTAGCCCGGCGTCTTGGTGTATGGGTCGTCGTCAGTCGCCTGGAAAGTCGCGGGATCGACCGGCGCCTGGCCGTGCTTGGAGGCGATGATGATGAGCGTGCTGTCGCTGAGCTTGGCGGATTTGAGAGCGTTCACGAGTTCGCCCAGGGCGCCATCGACATAGTCGAGCTGCGCGGCGAGGCCGCTCGCGGGCTTGCCAGTGGCGTCGAGATAGCCACCGATGAGGCTCGCGTCGTCGCCGGGGCCCGCCTTCGGCAGCTTCTGGCCGACGCTGACCGCCTGGAAGTTCATGCCGAACAGGGTCGGCACCGGAGCCTTGTGCGCACCGGTGCTGTCGAGGCCGTTGATCTCGTTGACCACGGCCTTCACCCGCGCTTCGTCGAAATCCCGTTCGGCCTTGAAGCTGCCGGTGGTCTTGACCTTGGTGCCGGAGATGAGCGAATCCTGCTCCAGTGCGAAGAGATCGTCGAGCCCCTTGCCCGACGGACCAGCCAGCACCTCGTAGGCGGGGTGCTTGTCCGACCAGGCGGTGTGGCCGCCATGGCGCTTGATGATCTCGAAGACGTTGTTCACCCGGACGAAGGAATGCGGCCAGACCGCGGTGCATTTTCCGCCGACCATGGTCATCGGCAGCTTCTTGGGATCGATCTGGGTCATCGGCTTGCCCGGCGTCCCGCCGGCGTCGATCTTGTCGGAATCGACGTCGATGTTCTCGGCGAAGGAGACCTCGGCGCCGGGATCGCCGGCGCAGTTCGAATCGGGCGCGAAATAGGCGCGATCGAAGCTATCGTCATAGAATACGCCGGTTGACTTCGATGTGCCTCCGGTCACCTGCGCCAGCATGCCGGGGAAGGAATCCGAAGGCATGGTAGAGAGCGCGTTAGGATAAAGCACGCCGCTCTTCACCAAGGACGCGAGGGTGCTTTGCGGGTTGGCGGCGACGTAGTTGGCAACGTCGATCGCGTGCATCCCATCGATGCTGATCAGCAGAATGTGCTTGTACGCGGTCTCCGCTTGAGCCGCGGCAACGAACGAGCCACTGGCCAGCGCAGTCATCGCAGCGGCCATCAGCAAACGAGCGACAGTTTTCATATTGACCTTCCCAGAACGGCGAATGCCCCGCCGCCCTGGTGCTAACAGATCATCGTGACTCTTTCGGGTTGGTTTGCTGTCGTGAACCTGTCGTCCGCATCCTCGCTGTGGCAGGAGATGGAGCTTAAGCCATGATGCTCTGGCCGAAGGCGCGCGCCGCACTGGTGAGCCAGGCGACGAAGCACGCGGCGCCGGGGCGCAGGTGCGGCGCGGTCAGCAGCCAGTAGCTGCCGAACTCGACGTCGGGATAGCTGCCGAGCGGCACGATCGTGCCGCCGGCAATGGCCTTCTCGCAGAGGCAGAGCGGGACCGGGGCGACGCCGAGCCCGGCCTCGCAGGCCTCCATCACGACGTCGTCGTTGTCGAAGCGATCGGCGATGTCGAGGTCGCCGATGTCGATGCGCGATCTCCTATGCGACCTGGAGTCTCTGGACTGCCACCAACGCCTCGACCGGCGTCTATGCGGCGGTGAACCTCAGCGACGCGACACTGGCTGCGGTCAATCTGCTGAACGCCTTGTGCTGCGCCATCGTCATCGCGCTGACGGCGACCAAACGACGGTCGGCGTCACAGGTCCGGGCTACTGCGCCGAGGCCGTCGGCCGTTCCAGCAGCGACTTCAGGCAGCGGCCGGTAGGTGCTGCCTCGGCCGTGTGGGAGCGCGCCTCGACATAGGTGACTTTGAGCGCGCCGTCCTTGCTGTAAAGATAGAGATCGACCACGCAGTCACCGGTGACGTATTGCCAGACCTGCGCCGGCAGCTCGGTGCGGATCCGCGCCGGATCGCCGAGCGCGCGGCGCACCACTGCATGGTCGAGGCCGACCAGCTCGTTGGGATCGCCGGAGAGACGCAGCGCCGTCGGCAGCTGGGTATTACCTTCGGCGGCGACGGGCGTCGCCTCAAGCGGAGTCACCACGGCCGGCTTCGCGGCCACGGCCGCGACCGCCGGTTGCGGCGCCCGCGCGGGCTCGGTGGCGGAAACCTTGGTCGGTTGGATCGCGGCGGTTGCACTGGCGCTGCGCAGGTTCTGATGCGGTACTGTGCAGCCGGCGAGGAGCACGGCAATCCCGGCAACGATGACGAGCGACAGCGACGCCAGCGTTGCGGAAGCCGCTCTTGCCGAACGGCCCGCACGCATCGCAACCCACCCCGAACGCCACAACATGACTCGCCCCGGAGGCTTCTCCCCCGGGCCCAACTCGGGACTTCAGCCGACGTCGTGCTCCGACGCCGAGAATGCCGCCGGGAGAGGGTCGCGACACCGCCCCGAATCAGGCGCGCGACCCGGATCCCACCGGTTGCCGGTTAGCGGCCGACGGCCGCTGCCGGCGCCTGAACGATCTGCGCGTCGGGCAGGACCTCGACCTCACCCGAAAGCACGCCGCCACGCTCGATCTCGAGCTGGCCGTAACGGATCTTGCCGAGCACCTTGCCGCCGGTGCGCACGATCAGGCGCTGGCGCGCCGTCAGATCGCCGTCGAACCGACCGCTGATATCGGCAACGTCCACCTCCGCGGCCCCCTTGAACTCGCCGGGCCCGAGGATCTCGATGTTCTTGCAGTCCTGCAGCACCGCTTCGACCCGACCTTCCACCACCAGCGTGTCGCAGGTGCGGATCTCGCCGTTGAGGGCGATGCCGCCGCCGACGATCAGCTTCTTGGTATCTGGCTCGGCCGAGGGCTTCGGCGACGAGCCGGCCGGAGCACCGCTGCTCGCCGCAGCGGGCGCCGGTCCTTCGCGGCGCGGCCCGAAGACCGAGAGATCCGGCCCGCGGCGGACGATTTCCGGATTGAGCGCCGGCCGGCTGGCCGGTTGCGATCCGGCGGCATCCGACCGCTGGTAGTTGCGCGGCTGCACTTCCGCCGTCTCCTTGGCGTGATCGGCGGCTGCGGTTTCGTCGTCCCTTTTTTTACCAAACATCGTGGTGACCTTCCCGTTAACTAATGAGCCCCCGAAGGCGGACGCCGGGTTACCGAGGCAGCCCGATCGCGGTCAGAATCTACCACAGATTCAAAAAGATGCACCATAAAAGCGGTGGCCAGGATCGGCGCGATCAAATTCACAACGGGGATGGTGGATAAGAAAGCTATCAACACTCCGCCGAGTGTGAAACGTCCCCGATGGGCCGTGTAGACTCGATGCACGTCCGCGCGCTGCAGGCGACGATAGGCCGCCATGTCGTAATACTCGCGGCCGAGCAGGAACCCGTTCACGCCATAGGCGATGACGAAGTAGAGCGGCGTCAGCGGCGGGATCAGAAAGACCAGCGCGAAGAGATTGGCGACGAGCGAAATCAGCGCGAGCTTCAACCCATCGAGGATCGAAGCCCAGACCGAGATCGAATAGGGCGCCGGCCTTCCGGGATAGTATTCAGCCTCGACGGCGGCGATCACGCGCTCGCTGAAAAGCGCGCTGATTGCGGCTGCCAGCGCAGGGAAGGTGAACCAGGCGATGAACAGCGTCGCCACCACGCCGCCGATCTGGGTGGCTTCCGCCCACCAGCCGTGCAGACCCGAGAGCCACTGGATGAGGAACCACGCGAGCAGCGCGACGGCGATGAAGACGGCGATCGTGATGGCGATGCTGAGGCCGATCAGGCGCTGGATCCTGGGATCGCCCATTTGCGCGATGGCCTTCGAGATGGCGCCGAACACGTTCTCAACCTCTGCCTTGAATTGCGTGTCGCAGACATCTAGGCCCTGCGCCCGCGCGCCGCAATGGGCTCCTCACCAGGAACTCCGCGGGCGGCTTGTGCCTTTGGGCGCGATCCCTATACTGCGCCCGCTTTTGCGCCCGGCCCCTGCGCCCCAACGGTTCAGGCCGGGCTGCGCTGTTGGAAGATCAGGATGCCGGACAAGCATTTCGACGTCTGCGGCATCGGCAATGCGATTGTCGATGTCTTCGCCCATTGCGACGAAGCCTTCTTGACCGACCTGGGCCTGGCCAAGGGCGCCATGATCCTGGTCGATCCCGAACGCTCGGCGGCACTCTACGACGCGATGGGCCCTGCCGTCGAAGTCTCGGGCGGCGCCGCGGCCAATACCATCGCCGGCGTGGCCAGCCTGGGCGGAAGGGGCGCCTATATCGGCAAGGTCGGCAACGACCAGCTGGGCGGCATCTTCCGCCATGACATCCGCGCGACGGGCGTCTATTTCGAGACGCCGAGCGTCACCAGCGCGACACCGACCGCGCGCAGCATGATCTTCGTGACGCCGGACGCCGAGCGCACCATGAACACCTATCTCGGCGCCTGCGTGGAGCTGACGCCGGAGGACGTGGATCCGCAGGTGATTCAGTATTCCAAGGTGACCTATCTCGAGGGCTATCTCTGGGATCCGCCGCTCGCCAAGCAGGCGTTCCTGAAGGCCGCCGATCTCGCCCACAAGGCGGGCCGGCAGATCGCGCTGACGCTCTCCGATTCCTTCTGCGTGATCCGCTACTTGAAGGAGTTCCAGGACCTGGTGCGCGACCACGTCGATCTCTTGTTCGCCAACGAGGCGGAAATCAAGGCGCTCTGGGAGACCGACGACTATCAGCAGGCCGTCGCCATGACGCGCGAGGTCTGCGAGCTCGCGGCCTTGACCCGCAGCGCGAAGGGCTCGCTGATCGTGACCGCCGAGACCGTGGTCGAGGTGCCGGCGTGGCCGGTCCAGCGCGTGGTCGACCTGACCGGCGCCGGCGATCTCTACGCCGCCGGCTTCCTCTACGGCTACACCCAGGGCCGCGATCATGCCGATTGCGGCCGCATCGCCTCGCTCGCAGCCGCCGAAGTGATCGGCCATTTCGGCGCCCGGCCGGAGACCCCGCTCTCCGAGCTGCTGCTGCAATCAGTCTAGGATCGAGAATATTCCATTATGCAGCTTCGCAATATCGCCATCATCGCCCATGTCGACCACGGCAAGACCACGCTGGTCGATCAGCTGCTGAGGCAGTCGGGGGCGTTCCGCGCCAATCAGCAGGTGATGGAGCGGGTGATGGACTCCAACGACCTCGAGCGCGAGCGCGGGATCACCATCCTCGCCAAGTGCACCTCGGTGCAGTGGAAGGACGTGCGCATCAACATCGTCGACACGCCGGGCCACGCCGATTTCGGCGGCGAGGTCGAGCGCATCCTCACCATGGTGGACGGCGTGGTGGTGCTGGTCGATGCCGCGGAAGGGCCGCTGCCGCAGACCAAGTTCGTGACCGGCAAGGCGCTGAAGCGGGGCTTGAGGCCGATCGTGCTGATCAACAAGTGCGACCGCCCGGATGCCGAGCCGCATCAGGTGCATGACGCGGTGTTCGATCTCTTCGCGGCGCTCGGCGCCGACGACAGCCAGCTCGATTTTCCGACGCTGTTCGCCTCCTCGAAGCAGGGCTGGGCGGCGGAATCGCTGGAGGCCGAACGCAAGGACCTGGCGCCGCTGTTCGACCTCATCGTGCGCCATGTGCCCTCGCCCACCGTGGACGAGGACGGTCCCTTTGCCATGCTGGCGACCACGCTGGAATACGACAACTATGTCGGCCGCGTGCTGACCGGGCGGATCGAGTCCGGCCGTGCCGTCTTGAACATGGCGGTGAAGTCCATGCGGCCCGACGGGACCGAGATCGAGGCTTCGCGCCTGACCAAGCTGCTGGCCTTCCGCGGCATCGAGCGGGTGCCGGTCGAGAGCGCGGAGGCCGGCGACATCATCGCCATCGCCGGCCTCACCGAGACCACGGTCGCCGACACGATCGCGGTACCGGAATTTACGACGCCGCTGCACGCGCAGCCGGTCGATCCCCCGACCCTCGCCATGACCTTCTCGGTCAACGACGCTCCGCTGGCCGGCCGCGAGGGAGACAAGGTGACCAGCCGGATGATCCGCGCGCGCCTGATGCGGGAGGCCGAGGGCAATGTCGCGTTCCGCATCACCGAGACCGGCGACAAGGACGCCTTCGAGGTCGCGGGCCGCGGCGAGCTTCAGCTCGGCGTCCTGATCGAGACCATGCGGCGCGAAGGCTTCGAGCTCTCGATCAGCCGGCCGCGCGTGCTTTATCGCACCCACCCCGAGACCGGCGACCGCGAGGAGCCGATCGAGGAAGTGGTGATCGACGTCGATGAAGGCTATGCCGGCGTCGTCATCGACAAGCTCGGCCAGCGCCGCGGCGAGCTCGTTGAGATGAAGCCCTCGGGCGGCGCCAAGACCCGGCTCGTGCTCTACGTGCCCTCACGCGGCATGATCGGCTATCACGGCGAGTTCCTGACCGATACCCGCGGCACCGGCGTGATGAGCCGTCTGTTCCACGGCTACGGACCGTTCCGCGGCCCGATCGAGGGGCGGCGCAACGGCGTGCTGATCTCCAACAGCGACGGCGTCTCGGTCGCCTATGCGCTCTGGTATCTCGAGGAGCGCGGCGCGCTCTTCATCAATCCGGGCGAGGCGGTCTACGAGGGCATGATCATCGGCGAGCACAGCCGCGGCAACGACCTCGAGGTCAATCCGCTGAAATCGAAGCAGCTCACCAACATCCGCACCACCTCGAAGGACGAGGCGATCCGCCTCACGCCACCACGACAGATGTCGCTGGAGCAGGCCTTGGCCTATATCGAGGAGGACGAGCTGGTCGAGGTGACGCCGAAATCGATCCGGCTGCGCAAGGCGCTGCTCAATCCGCATGACCGCAAGAAGGCGGAGCGCGCGGCGGAGGCACAGGCGGTTTGATCAGAGGACAGATGTCAGAGGACAGATGTCAGATGCAGCGCTTCTTCTGACATCTGAGATCTGACATCTCATCGCGCCCTCGCATCCACGCTCATCGGTCCCGCGCCGAAATAGACGATCTGCATCAGGCCGCCGGCGATCGCGAGATCCTTCATGAAGTGGATCTGCTCGTTCGCGTCGCTGAAGTTGTGGTGGAAGCCGAAGGCGGCGACCAGGCAATAGAAGGCGATGATCGCGGCGACCAGGCGCGTCTGGTAGCCGACCAGCAACAGCAATCCGCCCAGGAGCTCGATCACGATCGCGATGCCGACCGCGCCGGCCGGCACCGGCAATCCGTGTTGCGCCGTGTAGTCGATATTGGCCTGGAACTTGGTCACCTTCTCGAAGCCGCTCGGCAGGAAGAGGACGGCGATCAGGATCCGCCCCAACAGCGGCATGAAGCGCAGCGATTCCAGCATGTGAAACTCCCCGTCCGGGCGCCGGCCCGGACCCTTGCGGGACGGTCGACCCCCGACCGTTCCTCCCGGGTCCATCTTAGCAGGATCGAGGTTCAGCGCGCGATCCCAGGCAGCGCCTCGAGGACTGCGAGGAAGCGATCCACGATGGTTTCCGGCGCCCGCTCCGGCCGCGCCGCTTCGGCAAAGGCCGCCGTGGTGAAGTCGGTGGGTGCGCGCCAGATCCGATCGAGCGCCGCGATCCAGGGCTCGATGCCGACGTCGATCGGCACGGCGATGCCGCCGCCGCCCATGGTCCCGGGGAGCGCGCCGCGTGCGGCGACCAGGGCGGGGATGCCGCTCACCTGCGCCTCGGCGACGATGCGGCCGAAGGTCTCCTCGAATGTGCTTGGCATCAGCACCAGCCGCGCCCGCCCGTAGGCCTCGCGCATGTCCTCGTCGGTCGGCCAGAGTGCGACGTTGCCGAGGGCGCGGGCGCGGTTGATGAGGACCGCCCGCCAGGCATCGCTGATGCTCCAGCTCTCGACCGCAAGGAACGGAATCTCGGGCCGTGCGGCCGCCAGTCGGAAGAAGATCTCGACGCCCTTGCGCAGGGTCGGGTTGACGAAGAGCACGGCATCGTGCGGTCCCTCGGCCACGCGATAGGCTTCGGGCTCGATCAGCGGCGGCACGACTGGCGGATCGACGCCGAGCAGAGTTTGGAGGCGCCGCGCGGTGAAGTCCGAATTGGCGATGAGGGTCACCCCGGGAAGCGCGACGGGATTGATGTCGAAATCATAGGGCTCGGCGCTTGCCGCGTAGAGCGCCACTTTGGCGCCGGCCTGCAGGCTCAGCGGCACCAGCGGCATCGACGCCGTGCCGAGGGGGATGACCGCGACGTCGGGCTTCCAGTCAGCAAGGGCCACCGGATAGCCGAGCACCGGTTCCGGCGCACGATAAGCCGGGCAGCCGATCACATCGTCGCGGGTGAAGGGAGCCGCCGCTGCCTGGCGACCGGCGAAGATCGCCGTGGCGATGCCACGCCGCTGCAGCCGCAGCGCCAGGGCCTGGTTGCTGGTCTCCTGACCACCCCAGAACTCTGGAATCGTCGGATGGGTCGCGGCGAAGATCAGGCGCATCGCGACGCCGAACGCAGGCTAACGATAGGAAATCGGCGGTACGAAAGCGTTGCCGGAGAGGAACTGGTTCAGCGAGTCGAGGATCGTGCTGTCTTTCGGACCGTTCTTGATCTGGTTCTGCAGGTCGTCGATCAAGCCGGCGAGATTGGGATCGGTGCCGAGGTCGGCAATGTCCTGGTCGGGCAGCTGGCCGCCGAAGCCGGTCTCGGTGTTGAAGGCGGCCAGGATCTTGGCCAGAAGCTCGTCGGTGATCTTGACGATCTCCGGCGGTCCGCCATCGGCCGGGAAGCGGAAGGCATAGCCGGGGCGGTAGAGGCTGTCGCCGCCCTCGAGCTTCAGCTCCTTGCCGTAGAGGAAGACGGCGTAGCCATCCTGGCCGCCGCCGGGGAAATAGAACAAGCCGATGGCGCCGCGGATGGTCATGGTGGCGGTCGGCGTCTTCACTGAGACGTCGCCGGTCTTGCTGAGCTGGCCGCCGATGAACCTGAGCGCGCCTTGGGCCAGGTTGAGTGCGATGCCGCCCGCCTTGCTCGCCGGATCGTAGACGAACTTGTCGAGCGTCACCTCGGAGCCCTTGCCGACGGTCAGGGTCGAGCGGTCGGCGAAGATCACGTTGGCGGTGCCGTTCTCATCGGTGCGGATTTTCTCGTTCTCGACCAGGCCGGCGCCGACGTTGAGCGTCTGCTCGGCGGCACTGGGCGCCGCGCCGAAGGCATCGGGCTTCACCGCAGCGACCGCGCCGATCGTGCCGGCGTCTTGCGCCAGCGCCGGGCCGGCGGCGGTGACGCCGATCCCCATCCCGCCCGAGATCAACCCGACGCCCAGCAACCATTCGCGCCTGATCATGTTCCGTTTCCTCGCACCGGCTCAGAACCGCCAGCGGGCGGACATCGCCACGGTGACATTGTCGTAGGTGTAGTTCCGAAGGTTCGAATCATCCATCAGATATTCCACCTGCTGGTTGAGACTCCAGGATTCCGAGAGCGGAATCGAGTTAACCAGATCGAACTGCCAGATGCTGTCGCGGCGCGTGTTGCCGTCGATATGCGGGTCGGCGGCTTCGTACCAGCGGTGCTCGTAGGCGGCAGAGAGCCCTACCAGCCAGTTTCTGGGCAGGAAGGCGACCGGCGAGGAATAGGTCTGATAACCCGCGAGAGCGGCGCTGAAGGCGGCGTAGTCCAGGCTGTCATGCTCGGTGCCGGCGGAGCGGCCGCCGACGCTGCCGATCAGCGTCGTGCCCGGCCGCGCCAGCCAGGTCAGCGTCATCGTGCCGTCCTGCTGGAAGCCGGTGTAGTCCTCGGTATGGCCGAGGGAGGAGACGCGGTCGTAGTTGCGGTAGACCGCGTCATAGCCGAGATCGAGGGTAAGCGCCTCGTTGAACTTGAGCCTGGCGCCGATGCCGGGGCCGCCGCCGCCGTCGAGCCACTCGCCGTCGGCCGAGGCGGCCTCGAAATTGACCCGCGGGGTCAGGCGGAAGAACCCGCCATCGGCCGGGAAAGGATAGAAGCCGAGCGCGACCTGACCATTGATCCGGCCGGTATCGAGCTTGCTGTTCTCGTCGTAGAGCTGCCCGAAGCCGGTCAGGCGGGATTCCAGCGCCATCCCGTCCTGCCGGCCGAAATCCAGCGTGTGGTTGACGTTGAAACCCATGACGCCGGAGACGTCCTCGCTCGGGCGCTCGGCGTGCGGCCGCCCGGCATGGTTCCGCTGCGAGAAGATGACGTCGGCGTAGGGCCCGGCATTGGCATTGGTCTGATATTGCATGCCGAGGAAGACGCTGCCCGAGAAATGGCTGGGCGCGGTCTTGTTGAGCGCCTGCTTGCGCAGCGCCTCGGCCTGCGCCTTGATCGCCGGCGTCGTGTTCGGCGCCGCAAGGGCCGCCGCATAGGCCTGCGCCGCTGCGGCATCGCTGCCGGCCCGCTGATAAAGCTCGCCCAGGGTCACATGGAGTTGCGCGTGGTCGGGATAGAGCAGGACCAGACGCTCAAGCACGGCGATCGCGCCCTCGACATCCCCTTCGGCTACCAACGCCTTGGCGTAGACCAGATTCTTGTCGAGGTTGCCCGGATCCTTCAGCAGCTCGGCGAAGGCGGCTTCGCTCGCCGTTTCGGCGCTGGCCGGTCCGGCTGCGACCAGCACGCCCAGCCACACGACCGCGAAGGCACGCAACACCAGACCACGCATTCGAACGGCTTCCCCCAGATGACGGCCGTGCAGAGGGGGCGGAGATTAACCGATCATTAACGACGCGGCCAGTGTTGCCGGATTCATCTTCGGTGACGGTTTGCGCATCTCCTCACACGGTGAGGTGGCGGGCCCGGGCGCCGCGCTCGATCGCGGCGGCCGGCAGCTTGCCGATGCCGAGCGAATAGCGGATGAGGTCGAGGAGCCGCGCCTCCTCCTGGGTTACCTTGCCATCGGCGGCGGCGACGTCGCAGGCGAGCGCATAGGCGGTCTCCCGCAGCCTCTCGGGAAGCGCCTTCTTGATCTCGGAGAGGACCTTGTCGAGCCCCTCCTCGTCGTTCAGCAGATCGACGCAGCCCGCCGCGGTCGAGGCGATCTTGGACCGGTCGTAATCGCGGAACACCGGCAGATGCGCCACCATGTCGCCGATCGAGGTCATTTCGGCGTCGGTCATGTCGCGGTCGGCCGCCGCCATGAGGACCATGGTGTAGATCAGCGCTGCGTGATGGTTCGTGGTCGTCGTGGTCATTGGGAGCCCTGTCTGAGAACGCTTTTTGGGGAGAGGGCGGGACTGTAGCGGCCCACCCCAGCCGGCACAAGTGACCGGCACAAGACGAGAACGCGAGTCCCCTATGTTGCTGCCGGCATTTGGCTTTGCCATGGTCGCCGGATGGAAGCCATCATCGACGTGGTCATGCCGGTCTTCGCCATCATCCTGTCCGGCTGGGGCTGCGGCCGAATGGGCTTGCTCGGCGACGGCGCCTCGCAGGCCCTCAACGGCTTCGTGTACTTCGCCGCCCTGCCCGCCCTGTTCTTCGCGGCCATGGCGGAGGTGCCCCTGGCGGAGACGCTCAACCTGCCCTTCATCCTCGATTACATGGCCGCCACCGCCGGCGTCGCGCTGGCAACCTGGGCGATCGGCCGCTGGCGCTTCCCGGCCACGGGCGACGCGCTGGGGCTGCAGAACATGTCGGCCCTGTTCTCCAACACCGGCTATATGGGCATCCCGCTGCTGCTGACCGCCTTCGGGCCCGTGGGGAAGCTCCCCGCCATCATCGCGACGGTGCTCAACGGCGCCATCGTCATGGCCTTCTACATCGCCGTCGTCGAGTTCCAGCAAAGTGCCGCCGAGCATCCGTTGAAAGTGCTGCGCGATGCCGCTTCCGGCGTCGTCAAGTCGCCGCTGGTGCTCGCGGCGGCGCTCGGCATCGCCTGGTCGGCGCTCGGCGTGCCGGTCCCGGTCTTCCTGGCGAAGTTCTGCGAGATCCTCGGCGCGGCGGCACCGCCGGCCGCGCTCTTCGCCATGGGCCTCTTCATGGTGGGCAAGAGCTTCCGCGGCGACATGAGCGAGATCTCCGCGCTGTCCGCGTTGAAGCTGCTGCTGCATCCGCTGCTGGCCTGGGCGATGCTGCTGCTGATCCCGCTCGACCGCGACTGGTCGCGTTCGCTGATCGTGCTCGCAGCCTTGCCCACGGGATCGCTGGTCTTCGTGCTGTCGAGCCAGTATGGCGTCTACACCCAGCGCTCGACCGGCGTCATCATCGCGACGACCATCGCCTCGGTGGCGACGCTCTCGCTGTTGTTCAACCTGCTGGGCGTGCGGTGAGTCTCAGGCGAGTGCCTCTGCGCGCTGTGCGATGACCCGGGCAGCCGGCAATATCACCGTGACCGTGGTGCCGACCCCGACGCGACTGTCCATCTCGATCGTGCCCTGGTGCAATTCGACCAGCGACTTGACGATGGCGAGGCCGAGGCCGGTTCCGGGAGTACCGGCGTGCTTCGCCGCCGTGGTTCGCGCGAACGGGCGGAACAGCTGCTTCATCTCGTCATGCGGGATGCCGCAGCCGGTGTCCTTGACAGTGAGCATCGGTCGGCCGCCGCCATCAAGCCGGGTCTCGACTCTGACCTTGCCGCCGGGCGGCGTGAACTTCACTCCGTTCGTCAGGAGATTGAGGGCAATCTGCCGCAAGGCACGCTCGTCCGCATAGACCGGCGGCAGCATGGGGTCGAGCGACACGTCGAGCGTGACGCCGCCGCGTTCCGCTTGCATCCGAACCAGGCCCACCGCCTCCCGCACGAGCCCGGTCAGATCGCAGTCGCTCTCGGCCAGCTCATGGCGACCCGCTTCGAGCTTGGTCACGTCGAGCAGGTCGTTGATCAGAGCCAGCAGCAGCTCGCCGCTCGTGTGTATGTCGTCCGCATAGCCTTCGTATCTGGCGTCGCCGAGCGGACCATAGAGCCGGTGCCGCATCAGATCCGAAAAGCCGATGATCGCGTTCAGCGGCGTACGCAGCTCATGGCTGACATTGGCGAGCAGCATCGATTTCGCATCCGCTGCCTTCATCGCCTCGTCGCGCGCGCCAGCGAGGTCGAGCGTCATGCGCTGGAGGATCACCACATTGCTTGCGAGCGCGGCCGCGGCGCGTCGACGTTGCTCGACCGCGACCAGTGCAACGGCCAGGAGTGCCAGGCCGAGGAAGCCGATCCAGACCGATGCCAGGGCCGCGCCGAACAACCAGCTGCGGTCTACGACCAGCAGCATGCGCCAGGGCGCACCCTTGACCACGGCGGTATAGAGCAACCAGCCGCCAGCGCGCTGGAGCCGGTTGCGGCTGCCATCCGGTCCCAGCGCGAAGCCGCGCAATGCACCGCCTTTCGGCAGCACGTCAGCGAGATCGATCAGGCTCTGCGGCGATCCCGCCGGCGTCGCGGAGTCCGCGATCACATGATTCCCGCTGTTGACCAGCAAGGCGCGGCCGGGGCCGAAATTTCCGCCCGCGAGGATGCGGCTCATGGTGCCGAGTGTCAGGTCGAGATCGACCGTCCCGCGAAAGCGCCCATCCGCGTCATAGACCGGCGCACCGATGCTCGCCATCAATCCCTTGCCTGCGCGGTCGAGATAGACATCGGTCCAAAACGTGGCGCGCGTCGGGTCCTGCTCCGGCAGCCCCAGCCTGTAAAAGTCGTAGCTCGGCAGGTCCTCGCTCCAATGAAATTCGCGGGACGGAACCCAGGGATGAAGCGCCATGAAATGGTTCTTCGAGGTGTAGTAGACCCAGGCCGCGTCCGGCACCTGGCTGTGAGTCGCCGCGAACAGGGTGTTGAGCGCGAGGCCAACTTGGATCTCACGACCGATGCCGCTGTCGATCGGCGGCAGCGCGCCCCAGCCGGTCAGATTGGCGAAGGCGTCCGGCTGAAGGTCCGGCGGCACGGCGTCGAGGGCATAGCCGGCAAAAGCATCTGACGGCTTCAAACTGGCGTAGAGCCGGCGTGCCGAATCCGGCGCCGAGGGTTCCGCCAGCATCGCCTCAGCGGTGCGGCGGAGAGTATCGACGTGCTCGATGCAGGAGCCGACCAGCGTCGCGACGTTGGCAGTGACGCCGGTCAATTCGTCCTCAAGGCGATCCAGCCGCGAATCGTATTCGCGCGCAGCCAGCGCCCAGAGTCCAACGATGGCGCCGAGCATGACCGTGGCATAAGCGGTATAAGCCGTGCCTTTGCCGGTGGCGCGGCCGAGCGGATGGATCAGGCGGCGAGCCATGCCTTGCGAAGCCAAAGGAGCGCCGGCATGCGGTGCTCAGGAATGGAGGTCCTCTCCATCCCAGGACGATGGGCGAAGTGAATTAAATTCCTATTAACCAGAGCGGGAGGCGCAAAGGTCATCCTGATCTGCAGGCGCTATGCGGAGTTGCTCAAGAATGCGGCGGTGGTCTCGATCGCCTGCTTCAAGCCGATACGCTGGACCTCGACGCCTTCCGGGAAGGCGGTGAGCAGACGCGACGGCATGGCCTTGTCCAGCAGCACGAAGACGCCGCGATCATCGGCGCGACGAATGAGACGGCCGAAGGCCTGCTTCAGCTTGAGGCGCGTCAATTGGTCCTCGTATTCCGTGCCGCCGAAATGCTCCTTCCTGGCCTTGTGCAGGATGTCGGGGCGCGGCCAGGGCACGCGGTCGAACACCATCAGCCGAAGCGCGCGGCCGGGCACGTCGACGCCGTCGCGCACGGCGTCGGTGCCGAGCAGGCAGGCATCCTCCTCGCCGCGGAAGATGTCGATCAGGGTCGCGGTGTTGATGGCATCGACATGCTGGGCGAGGAGATCGATGCCCGCGGCTTCGAGCGCCGGCGCGATCCGGCGATGCACGGCGCGCAGGCGCGCGATCGCGGTGAAGAGGCCGAGCGCCCCGCCTTTGGCCGCCAAGAAGAGCGCCCGATAGGCGGCGGCGATCTGATCCATGTCGTCGCGGGCGAGGTCGGTGACGATCATAACGCGGGTCTGCGCCGCATAGTCGAAGGGCGAAGGCACGCGAACGCGGAAAGCCGGTTTGGGGAGATGCCGCGCGCCGGTGCGCGCTTCGGCGCCGTCCCAGGCTTCGGCGGTGCCGCTGCCGTCGGTCAGGGTGGCGGAGGTGACGACGATGCCATGGGCGGGCTTCGCCACCACCTCGGCAAACGGCCGCATCGGATCCAGCCAATGGCGATAGAGGCCGACATCGGTCTCGCGGCCGTCGATGCGTTCCAGGGCGAACCAGTCGACGAAATCGGGCGGCGTCGCGCCGTGGAGCGCCGTCAGCATGTCGCGCCAGGCGGTGATCTCGAGCTCGGCGCGCCGCGCGATACCGCGCGCCATCGCCTCGATGCGGAGCCTGGTCTGCGGGTCGAGCACATCGGCATCCTTGTCGAGCCGCTGCGACAGCAGCAGCGCCAATGCACGCATCGGCACCTGCAGGTTCTTCAGCGCGCGATCGAGCGCGTCCGCGGCTTCGAGCACTCTGGGATCGGCCGGCTGGGTCACGCATTCGAGACTGTAGCCGGCGCGATCCTCCGGGGCGCGCGCCAGCACCTGATGACGTACGGCCGCGAGAAAGGCTTCGCTGGGATTGCCCGGGAGGCCGTCGGCGACGCGCTGATGCCAGCCGTCGCCGGGCAGCGCGCGTGCGGCCTGCATGATCGCCTCCAAGGCGTCCATGGCGCGCGCGTCGTCGAGCACCAGGTCTTCGAGGCGGCGGCGCAGACCGCGGGCGCGGCTGCGGCGCCCGCCTTCGCTGCCGATCAGCCAGCGCCGGAGATCGCCCGCCTCCTGGCCGGAGAGATGTGCGGCGAAGGCGGAGTCCACAGCTGCGAAGAGATGATGACCTTCGTCGAACACATAGCGCGTGGGCAGGGTCTGCTCATCGGGCCCGAGGGCGGCCTGGATCATCACCAGCGCATGGTTGGCGATGACGATCTCGGCCTTGCGCGCGCGCCGCACGCTGCGCTCGATGAAGCAGCGGCCGTAATGCGGGCAGGCCGAGTAGACGCACTCGCCACGACGGTCGGCGAGGCCCAGCGTGCGTCCCGAGCCGAGGAGATCGGGCAGCCAGCCCGGGAGATCGCCGCCGGCCATGTCGCCGTCGCGCGTCGCCATGGCCCAGCGCGCCATCAGCCCGAAGGCGACGGCGTCCTGCGGCCGCTGGCCGAGCTCGCCCGCCATCTCTGCGAGATTCAACAGGCAGAGATAATTCTCGCGGCCCTTGCGGATCACCACCTTCTCGGCCTTCAGCGCCGGATTGGCGTAGAGCCGATCCAATTCGCCGTCGATCTGGTGCTGCAGATGGCGGGTGAAGGTGCTGATCCAGACCGGCCCCTTGTTCTTCTCGGCCCACAGCCCCGCAGGTGCGATATAGCCCAAG
>Ga0335069_10003081_pt1 | contig 25400 bp, 19 predicted proteins | sample Lox_Sample_11_FD_206714 | JGI IMG/M metagenome (GOLD analysis project Ga0335069, IMG submission 206714) | Soil microbial communities from Loxahatchee National Wildlife Refuge, Florida, United States - Lox_Sample_1.1 | ecosystem: Environmental > Terrestrial > Soil > Wetlands | place: USA... | reverse complement strand
CCCTAGATTAGGGACGAGCCGTGGTCGTCGATGCAGAGGGTCAAAGAACAACGGGGAAGACCACTCTTCGGAGTGCATGGAGCAGTCTGCTCAAAAAGTGTTTGACAGGGCCGACATTGTTAGAGATAGCGGACAAACCAGGACTTGTCGGGCACTAATTGGTTCGCAAGGGTGTCTAATCTCATCAGTGAAATCAACTTCCCTCAGTGTCCTGTTCTGCGTAATTGCGGTCTCTGCATCAGTGCTCGCAAAACAGAGAACTGGCGCTCCTGACAAATCAGTCGAAACCTCGATTTCTGCTCTCGTCACGAAGAGCGTGAAATTCAACGGCAAACGCGTACGCGTCTTTGAGAATCTAAGGGTCGAAATGAAAAGCTTGGAACCGCATCCTCCGAAATAAGGGGCGCTGTTGAACGATAATACAGTCTCAAGTCTGGTAAACGGGGTAACCTCCCAAGTTGGTACTGGAACGAACCTTTCCGATTTGCCGGGTGCCGCACCCCCCGGTTTTTTGAAGGTGCGGTTTTTCTCTTATTTCTTCCGCATAGCCCTACCCCGTGCCGGAAGCTACCTCCACGTGCGGATCCCGATCACGCCCCAATAACCGAGATACACAGCCCCAAGCAGCAAATCAAAAACCACCACCGTCGAGAATATTCGCACGCCGCGCCGCACCTCGCTCTTTGATGCGCGCAGCAGGGAACTCAGCCCAGCCACGCACGCCACCGCAAAAATCACCGTCGAGAGCATCACCGCCAGCGAATACCCGGTGACATTTCCGAGCCTCGCAACGAGATCATCCACAGACACAAGAAATGCGCCGATCGTCACGGCCAGGCTGAGCACCGCAAGCAACGGCCACACCCGTATCGCGCGCTCTGCCGGACGCCGCCGCTTCTTGCTCAGTCCGCCCAGCATCCAGAACGGCGCATACACCAATGTCCCCACCACCGCCAACACGAACCACGCCATTCCACCGAGCTTCGCCATGGCCTCCCACGCGGGGATCTTCTTCATGGTCGTGGTTCCAGAGCCGGTCTGGATGAACTCGCCTTCCTGGTTCGCCTTCAGCAGCACCAGCTCCACCATCGGACTCGCCACGTCGCTTGCCTTCTTCGGAAGTTCGCGGAACTGTGTTCCCTCGATGGGAACAAAGACCCCATTCCGCTCCCCGATGGAACTCAGGAACACCTTTCCATCCTGCGCGCGCAGCTTCGTAATTCCAGCAACGTCCAGAAACTCAAACATCGCGTTGCGCGGCGAATCCAGCTGGTACCAACCTTCATACGCGGCCGCATTTGCCGGCAGATTCGCCACCACCGGAAGCTCCGGCTTCTTCACATCGTGCGTGATGTACCCGCGAATCGCCTTCCCGATCTTCTCGAACGCGTCGCCATTTGCCGAATTGATGCTGAAGAAAAGTCCCACGCCGTACTCCGGCATGTACGCAAGGTCCGTCAATCCGCCATCCACTCCGCCGTCGTGTCCGTGGTAGATGAACCCGCCCTCCGCGCTCCAGTAGTTGCTCAGTCCGTATCCGGGTTTCACTCCCTGCTGTGCCGCCCATGTCCGCGTCGGCGATTCCATCCGGTCAATCGACGCCGACGGCATCACTTGCACACCGTTCACCATTCCACGATTCAGGTAAAACTGCACATAGGGCGCCATATCTTTTGCCGAAGCGTTAATCGATCCGGCCGGCCGGTACAAAATATGCCAGTACGGATACGGCGTCTTCCCGTCTTTGTGATACAGGTTCGTCAGGCCCGACTTCGGCTCAAAATACGTCGCCGTTTTCATCCCGATCGGATCAAAAAAGTTCTGCTGCACATAATCTTCAAATCTTTGGCCCGTGATTTTCTCCACTATGTGCGCGGCAACGGCAGGCCCCGAATTGCAATAGGCCATGCGCGTTCCCGGACGCCACCTGGAAATGCGCGTGTGATGATCGTAATCGAGCGCTTCGCGCAGGCCCATGCTATCCGGGGCCTGCTTGGCGTACTCGCGCAGGTCCATATCGTCCCAGCCCGTGGTGTGCTCCAGCAGATCCACAACCAGCACGGGGTCCGTCGCTTCCCATTGGTTTTCAAACCACACTTCCGGAATCCACTTCCGGACTGGATCGGTAAGCGAGAGTTTCCCTTCATTCACCAGCTTCAGGATGGATAGCGACGCAAATGCTTTCGAGGTCGAGCCGATCCGAAACAGTGTCTCTGGCGTCACCGGCTTGTCGCCGGCCACATCCGATTTTCCCAGGCCTGCAATCCACTCCGGGCCATCCCGCCGCACAATCGCCACGGAAACTCCGGGCGTCTTCGTGTCCTTCAGGATCTTCTCCAGTTGCGTCTGCAATTCCGCGATGGACTGCGCCGGCTTCGGCGGCTCCTCCTTCTTCTTCTCATCCGCCGCGCACACCGAGGCCGCCAGCAGCAGCAACACCACAGTAATTTTCATTTTCATAAACCTGTTCTCCGCTCCCCTTGTCCACACCACAAATTCCGTTCCAACCGCCCCTCTTCTCAGCACGCGCGTGAGCATATCACCGAATCCCCGCGCCTCCTGCCGTCGAGCAGTCGCCTGGGAAATCACGTCTACAGATTCCGGCACCAGTCTTCACTTCCTCGGCAGCCCAAGAAATTGGGCCTTCTCCCCATCCGCTACATAGGCATCGAGACAAGCGCCCGCCTGAGTTGGCTAATGAGCGCGCAGTCCTGATTTGTTCAGCTGGCGGGAAAAGCTGTGCCTTGCCCATAGCGTTTCTGCGCTAATTTCCTTCAGATACGTCACTCTGTCTCCGGTGTGCTCCGCGTGTAATACACGCCAAGCAGCCAGGCGATCCATACCACCCAGCTCCCCTTCTGCACCACAGGCAAGTAGCTATAGAGAATGTCTCCGTAGTACATCGCTGCACTCACGAGCGACAGCACCACGCAGATCGTTCCCCATCCAAAGAGCCACCGGCGGCGTTCCAGGTAAAGCGCATGCGTAATCGCAAAAAGTGCGGCCAGCCCAAACACCAGCCCGATGCTAACCATCAAATCGTGCATCGGGGTCACCACCAGAAAACCGTAAACCATCGATCCGATTCCGCCAATTTCGACGGTCTTTTTGTGCACCCGCGGTCCAATCTCCAGGGAAATTTGTCGAAAAATGATCGCGAGGCTCACGCACAAGAACAACATCGCCGCGTCGGCATAATATCTTGCCGGATTCGCCGCGCCATTCAGGGCGCGAGGCACAAATAGCGTGGAAATGAAATTGTGCGTCCAACTGTAACCAACGGTTGTTGCTGATTCCGTCGTGCCCCCGGGATAGTGCATCGCGGCCACAATAAACAGGCAAATCGCTGCGACGATTCCGACGGTCGGTAAATGATCTTTGTACGTCACATGAACCTCGACGTTCATAAATCGCGCGCGCCCTGCGGCTCACGCACTTGGAAAGGCCTCCCGATTGTCGCACACCATCCCGGCGCCGGGTGTCGCACTCTGCGGTTTCCAGGGTGCGGGTTTTCGCCAACCGCGAGCACGACTTCACTTCCGCCGAAGCCGCGTTGTTCGCGGCCAAGAACCGCACCTCGCCGTTAAGCTGTCTTACTCTTCCATCCCGCCAATCCGCCGAGTAGCTCCCGTCCGTTTATCAGGCACGTAAGCACACAGAACACGCAGCGGCGCCATTCATGTCGGTTATACTGCCACCACTGGCGAAGAATCCGAACAGCCAAATTGCTTCACATAATTGCAGGAGCCCGAAATGATCGTCGTGACCGGCGCAACCGGACGCACAGGACGGCGCGTAGCTGAAGTGCTGCTGGCAAAAGGCGAAATGGTTCGCGTCGTAGGACGTGATGCAAAGAAGCTCGCACCGTTGGTGGGGCTGGGTGCGGAGCCCTTCGTCGGCAAACTCGTGGACGTTCCCTATCTAACCGCCGCTTTTGCCGGCGCAACCGGAGTCTATCTGGTCCTTCCCGAGGACTTGTCCCAGGAGGATTTGCGCGCGCATCAAGAACGCGTTTCTGATTGCTACGCCACCGCACTGGCAAACGCCCAAGTGCGATTCGCGGTCAATTTAAGCAGCATCGGCGCGCAACACGCAAAAGGCACCGGTCCCCTCGTCGGTTTGCACAATCAGGAGCAAAAGCTGAATGGCTTCGCCAGCCTGAACGTTCTGCACCTGCGGGCGGCGTATTTCATGGAGAATCTGTTCCTGAGTATGGCGCCCTTGCGTGCCACGGGAACCCTGCCGGGCGGAATGCGGGGCGATGTGGCCATGCCGTGGATCGCTACAAAAGACATCGGGGCTTATGCCGCCACTCATCTGGCGGCCCGCGATTTCTCCGGCACTTCGATCCAGGAGCTGCACGGGCAGCGCGATATCTCGATGAATGAGGCGGCCTCCATCGTGGGTAAGGCGATCGGCAAGCCCGAACTGGCCTACGTGCAAGTGCCGGGCCCGGCGCTGGAGGCAGCCCTATTGAAGATGGGATTGCACAGGAAAACCGCCGAAGTGATTCTCGAAATGTGGGATGGCGCGAATGCGGGCCTCATCGTGCCCCAGGAGACGCGCTCAGCAAGAAACACGACACCCACTGCGCTCGAATCGTTCGTCACGGAAGTCTTCCTTCCAGTCTACCTGCACTCAGTCTGAAACTTTCGGCAGACGCGGCTACGTGTGACGGCAATCACTCGAGCGAGGTTAACGGTCACAGTCCGTACCTTCCCTAAAGTATAGGCTCCACGCCACTGCAAGTTGCGTTGTACCTCGCCTGTGAGGCTGAGCATGAGGCGTCGAGCCGTCATTTTCGACGATAGCGACCTGATCCGGCGCATGCTTTGGTACTTCTTCGATCAGCGTGGTTATGAAGTTTTCACCTTCCCGGAACCCGGCTTGTGCCCCTTGCATTTGGTTCACGAGTGTCCTTGCCCCGGCGTCACCCGTTGCGCGGACCTGATTATTTCCGACGTAAACATGATGGGAGCCAACGGCATCGACTACCTGGAAAGACTGATCCGGAAAGGATGCAAGCAGCGTCATTTTGCCCTGATCTCCGGGGCCTTTACCGATCAGGACTTGGAGCGGGCAGCCGGCATCGGTTGCATGCTCTTCACGAAACCTCTCAACATGGACACAATTCAAATTTGGGTCGAATCCGTAGAACAGTGCGTCTCTCCTGAGCGTGTCCTCTACGACTGGATCGAAGCGCACTGAGACTGAACTGTTTGCCAGTGGACATCTGAGGATTTGTGCATCGGGTTTCCCCATCGCCAATTAACCAAGCGCGGAGTGACGACCATCACCAGAAGAGAAACTCTGCCGCTGTATGATGCGTCTGAAATCCGCCCGCCATCTCTCACAGAAACCCTTCGAGACTCTGGCGCACCTCTGGGCAGCGCGTTCCACCTTTTGTTTCATGCTCCCGGGCTCGAACAAGGAGGAACTCATGATCAAGAGATACAGCTTTGCGGCACTGATAATTCTGGGCGCTTTGGTTCTTCTCCTTCCCGAACATTTTCGCGGTGCCGGTCAGGTAAAAATGCAGCCTGAGGAGTATCAAGCCCAGGCCATGGGGCAGGGAACTCAACTCGGGCAGATGTTCAACGTAACCCTGCACATCGAAGAGTACTCGTCCCCGGAAGAGCGCCAGGTTCTGGTTGAAGCGTTCCAAAAGGCCGGCTCGCAGGGTCTCTACAATGCGTTGTGCAAGATGCACGCAAAGGGACACATCGCTATCACCGGAACTCTCGGGTATGACGTTGTCTTTGCCCGCGTCGTTCCGACGTCCGAAGGGAAGAAGATCCGCGTTTTGACGAACCGCCCGATCACGTTCGGAGAAGCGTGGACGGATAACCGCTCGATGGATTACAACCTGTCCGCCTTGGAACTCGACCTCAACAACGAACTGGGAAAAAGTGCCGGTATTTTGCTCCCTGCATGCCAGTTCAAGATCAACAAGAAAACCAATGAACTGGAAATCGAGGAGTATCAGAATCCCTGGAAGCTCGTGGACGTTTTGGACCGCTCCAAGCGGTGAAGCAGTCGCTCCTGGGACATTGTTGCCGGCAATCCTCCCCGAAATCGCATATCATGGCTGCACATCGGAGGAAGCATGCTAACTCAGGTCCGCGATTTCACCCGCACCGCCCTGCCTTTTCTCATGCTCGCGTTCTTTGCAGCTCCTGTTCGCGCCAAGTCGAATATCGACCTCAATCCCAACCTCGATTTCACCCAGTACAAAACCTTCGCCTTCATCGGCGGCGTTCAACATCTGGACCGCCTCCAGCTCAATCCCAACGAAATTCGCGACGTCGTCCATGGCTCGGTCTCCCGCGCTCTTACCGGGCGCGGTCTCAAGGAAGTCGGCCGCGACCAGAATCCCGACCTTGTCGTCCGTTATCTCGTTGAAACCAACACCCAGGTCAACTTCTCGGGAGAGGATAATTGGGGTGGCTACGATATGTATACCGCCGATTGGTGGTCCCAAGCCTACACCGTCTGGCTCTCGTCCACCACCCGCCAAGGCGCCCTGATGATCGACCTCATCGACGCTAAACGCCGCGACTTGGCGTGGCGTCTTTTTCTTCAGCAGCAGATTCTGAATGTCGACAAACTCCCCGAAAAAGTGGACAAGGAAATCGCCAAAGGCTTTGAGAGCTTTCCGCCCACGGAGAAAGACAAGGAAGAGGTCCGCAAGGAACACGCCAAGCAAGCCACCAAAAAGCAAAAACCCGATTTTCAATGACCATCGCCTGTAAAAAGTTCATTCTACTCCTTCCAATTTTTTGCCCAATGTGTCTGTGGGACTGGACTCCGCGCGGACACTCACACGCCATGGGTGACTCCGGTCATAGACAATTCGCCCGCTCAATTTCAGTATTCTTTAACGGAAGCCCTGAGCGCGAGCGAGGCGGGTTCGCGTTCCGTTACACGACACCCTATTCAAAGTTTCAGATTTTCATCCGCAACGGAACCCCTTCTGCCTGTAGCCTGCTTCACGCCCCACTCAGCCACTCCCAAATTTCGTCCCACGCTGTGGAGGATTTATGCCAGTAAAGAACCCGAAGGAACTGTTTGTCATCCTTTTGAGCAACGTCCGGCACAACACCGAAAAGGCCACCAAGATCTATGAGGAGATCGGGAAAGTCGCTCAGGAGCCTGAGATCAAGGAGGCGCTGGAAGCCCGCGCATTTGCGTCCAACCAGATTCTCGCCAAGCTCGATGAGTGCTTCCGCATGATCGGCGAAAAGCCCGTGAAGGTGGACACCCGTCTCCATGATGTTTTCGTGGAGGACTTCCGCAAGGAACTGGCGATGATCGAGACGCCCGCGGTCAAGAAGCTGTTCGTCGTCGCCAAGCTCCGTCACCTGGCGCATCTGCGGATTGGCGAATATGTCGCCCTCATCGAAGCCGCAGATTGGGCCGGCTATCATGGCGTCGCGCTGTTGCTGGAGACCTGCCTCGCCGACAAGCTCGCGTTTGCCGAGAGGACCCGTCGCTTCCTGCGCCATGTTGCGGAAGCCAAGGTCGCCGAGAAGGTCATGGCCGCCGCCTACTAAATTCTGCCCAGGTCCTCGCCCCTGGTTACAACGCATCAGAACGCAAAGAGGCAGCTCGAAAGAGCTGCCTCTTGTTTGCCGAGTCTCCCCGCTCTCCTTGATATTCACAGAAAGAAGAGATTTGCGGATGTTTTGACTTCCGCTTGGGTTGTCGCTCGTTTCGGATACGTCGTCTGGTGCTATCTATCCGGACAAGGCCAGCCCAGCCGTAGTTCGATCGTAGGATTACAAAAAAACATACTTGTAACCGGCAAGACGTTCTGTTAGGGTACCGTACATTTCTATTGAGAGGTTCAGCCATGGCTGATCGACACATGATTCCAGACCCCGGAGCCCTCAGAGAAGTAGTCGCTAGTCCGGACAAGACAGTTTATACGTTCACTTTGGATTCCTTCAAAATCACCGACACACGATCGGTTCACAACGACACCGATTTTGTTTCCGTCGCCGTTGCTGTGGGCCAGAACCCGCCCATTACTGCACCCACGAAGTCTATGGGCGATGTGAACAACGGTACGCATGCCGTAAATCTCTCCATCCCCAACGTCGCGGTAGGTCCCGATGACGTTGTGGCATTTTCCTATAGCATCGTCAATACGGGGCACGACAAGGACAGCGTCGAACAAGCCCTCCAGAAAGTCACGGCTGCCGCGGCGTCGAAAGGCGCCAGCGCCGGTGCGGCCGCCATTGGTGGAGCTGTCGGCGGGCCTCTCGGCTCGCTCATTACCTTCGTCGGAAGCCAAGCCTTCGGCTGGGTGGCCGGGGAACTGGAAGGCATACTTTTTGCGGACTGCGACGGGCCAGTTGCCGCTGGAGATCATGTCTATACAGGTGCACAACTTGCCCAGCAGACAAGCGGAGGCAAGACCATCTCCGCTACGGATGACAACAAGGGGTCGACCTCTCATGTCGGTTGTGGGAGTAACTCAAGGTATTACGTGACTTGGGCAATTTCAGCCCACGCCGTCAGTTCCGTCGCAGTTGGTGGCGGATCTCGATCTCTCACCGGACAGCCCCCTCATAGAGAGCGTTGAACCCCGCCCGTTGGCCGCACACAGCGCACCTCACTGGACGTCAAGAGGCAGCTCGTCAGAGCTGCCTCTCTTTGTTTCAATCACCGCCCTGAATCTCGTAGCCGCGTTGTCTGCACCGCGAAGGAATAGTATCCTGCCTGAATAAAGGTCGTTGCCGTCTGCTTGATTCCAGTTTCGATTTCCAGGCAAAACAGGGAAAGGATTCGCTTCAGGAGCCACCCATGAGCACCCCAGTCAAAGCCACGCCCGTCTCCATCGAGGAGTTCGCCGCGGCCCTGCGCAAATTGCCCGCCTCCGCTTTTCACTCCACCAATCAGGTCTACGAAAACATGCTCTCCGCTCCGGTCAATCCCGATTCGCTCGCACCGTATCTCGACTGGGACCGCCAGCACTACACGCGCAATCTCGTCGACAAAACACCTCTCTACGAACTCATCGCCATCTGCTGGGAAGTCGGCCAGTTCAGTTCCGTCCACAATCATCAGGGGCAAAATTGCTGGATGGCCGTCCCCTATGGACGCCTGCTCGTCCAGAACTATCGCACCGTCTCCGAAGATCTCGCCTCCGGCAAATGCAAGCTTGAAGCTACCGACAAAGTCGAAATGAATCCCGCGCAGCCTTGCCGCGTCAATCCCGCCGAGCCCGTCCACCGCGTCCTGAACCCGCGCGAGTTCAACCACCGCGCCGTCAGCCTCCACGTCTATTCCCAGCCCATCGACTCCTGCGTCGTCTACTCTCCCGAGCAGGGCACCTGCGGCGAAATCAAGCTCCACTACACCACCGAAGCCCCTGAGGAATTGACTCTTCTCTACCTCAACCATTTATGAGACAGGTTGGCTTTGCTGACTTCCTGTCCCCTTGGGCACCGTTCCTCAAAAGTGTCGTCCCGAATCCCTGCGGTTTTTGCGGGGTGAGGGATCCGCTTTCGCTTCGACGCCCCGACATGCCAGGAATGTCAACAGGGCCAGACAGGTTCCAATCACCAGTCACTCCTTAATCTTCTGCACCTTGATCACGGTGCGGTCTGCCGAAGGATGCAGCACGATCCCTTTCACGCCGATCCGCAAATTTTCGAGCTTCTGAAACTTGTGCGGGTCTCCGTCCAGCTCCACCGACGTCAGCGACTTCCCATCAATCGTCACCGGATTCGGCATGTGCAGTTCCCACCCCGTCGTCGTAGTGCCCACCGCCGACACCTTCACCAGAATTCCCGTCAGCTCAATCACCTCACCCTTATCTTCCGCCGCCACTGCCGCCCTCACCCACATCCCCGCACACAGCAGCACGACTCCCACCAGCACTCCGACTTGCCTTACTCCTCGCATCGTCTTTCCTCCCTCAAATGAAGGTCCATGTTCTCCGACGGACCGCCAAACCTGTGCGCATGGAAATATCACAGTTTCGTGCGCTTGTCGCTCTTCAACTGGAATGCTGAAATTGGTTATAGATTCTAAAATTGACTGAGACCATAATCTTGTTGCATCATCCGTTTGGAACAGAACCAATGAAATCCTTTTTGCGACTCGGCGTGCTCTTGCTCTGTGCCTCTACCTCGGCGCAATCTCTTTTCCCGGCCCCGGCTTCGGACTGGCGCAGTTTGGACCTTTCTTCACGCCCTCTGAATATCGCCGAAAACCAGGGAATCCTCTGGGTCTGCGGGGCCGACGAGCTCATCACCAAATCCACCGATGGCGGGAGAACCTGGACAAATCAACATTTCGCCAAAAACGGGAGCATACTTCTTACCATCTCCTTCGCCAATCCAAAGTTCGGTTATGCTGCTGGACTAGGTGGCACACTGCTGTTCACTCGCGATGCCGGTGACACCTGGTCGCGTGTGACCTCTCCAGACCCCGTAATTTATGCTGCGTCCTTCTCCGATGATAAACATGGCCTTCTCCATACTCCGCACACCATCTTCCAGACTTCAGACGGCGGGCAGTCTTGGGTTCCGGTCCCAATCGAATTAACGAGCGATGAAGGTAAGCCTTTTGCTTTCGTTTTGGCCCTTCAGGCCCTTGATGCGCAGCACATGCTGATCGTGGTGAGCCGGGGCAACTCGTACCTCTATCCCTCTAAATATCTGGTCACCAAAGACGGTGGCGTTCGGTGGAAATTCGTCGATATCCCGAGCACTGGTTTTCGCTCTATTTCGACTTCGTGCGGTGAATATTGGTTTGTTGGTTATGAGGTGATCGAAAAAGACAAGCCGGGCGGCGGGTATGGCGTTCCCCTGGTCATGCACTCGTCGGACGGCGAAGTCTGGGTCCGCCTGCCGCGATGGGCCCAGAAGGAGTTTTCAGTCTGCAACCCCCAAGGCTGCCTCTATTGGAACGGCGCCGGCATAAAGATTCCTGCGCCCGACCAGCCGAGCTTCTGGACGTTCGACCCGGATAAATCGCTCACGCACAAGTGGGCGATTGCACAGAAGTCCATCTGTTCGGTCTCAACTGAACTGAGGTGCGCACCGCTAACAGAGGTCGCTTCTTTGCCCTCCTATCCGAAAGGCGTCCCAGCTATCGGCGATCCCATCGCACCCCCACCACTCAACGCACCAACCAAAGAACGATTGCAGTGTCTTATCTGTGGTGTGGAGCACTTCGTCGTAACGCAGAGCTATCAAGGACTCGCCGAAGTCGACCTAAAACTCCATATTGGCGCGAACGGGTTAGTGCAGGAGGTCGAAGTCGTTAAATCTCCGAGCGGCGAAGTATCGGACAAAATTCTCCCGACCGTCCGTTCCTGGATCTTCTTGCCGTACATCAAGGACGGCTCCAGCACATCAGTTGTCAGCAATCTGAAGCTCCAGGTTCAGGCGATAAAGCCCCACTGAACGGTGGACACCTGACACCTTCTTTCTGATTACTATCTCCGTTGTGCTAACGTACGAGCGCGAGGATATCTTTCTCGGAGCCACTCCCGTGTCCGCAATTCCACAGCGCAACGGCGGTCCCAAGGCCCGCATCGCGGTTATCCCTGGCGACGGCATCGGCAAGGAAGTCACGCCCGTCGCCGTGAAATGCATTCAAGCCGCCACGGCCAAACACCAGCGACCGCTCGAATTCGTCGAATTCGACTGGAGCGCCGACAAATTCCTTCGCGAAAAAATCACCCTTCCGACCGGCGCCGTCGAAATGCTTCGCGACGAATTCGACGCCATCCTCTTCGGCGCGCTCGGCGATCCCCGCGTGCCTTCCAATCAGCATGCCGCGGACATTCTCCTCGGCCTCCGCTTCAAGCTCGATCTCTTCGTCAACGCCCGTCCCACCGAACTCCTCCACCCGCGCTACACCCCGCTCCGCGACGTTACCCCCGACGACATCCGCCTCATGGTCTTCCGCGAAAACACCGAAGGTATTTACGTCGGCGTCGGCGGCTTCTTCAAGAAAGACTCGCCCGACGAAATCGCCGTCCAGGAAGACGTCAACTCCCGCAAGGGCGTCGAGCGCATCATCCGCCACGCCTTCGAGTACGCCCGCACCCACAAGCTGAAGCATCTCTGCATGTCCGACAAGTCCAACGCCATGACCTTCGCCGGCGATCTCTGGCAGCGCGTCTTCAAATCCGTCCGCGCCGAATATCCCGAGATCGACTCCCGCCACCTCTTCATTGACACGCTCGCCATGGAGATTGTCCGCGATCCGCGCCAGTTCGACGTCATCGTCACCAACAATCTATTCGGCGACATCATCAGCGATCTCGCCGCGCAACTTGCCGGCGGACTCGGCCTCGCGCCCTCCGCCAACATTCATCCCGGCCGCACCTCGCTCTTCGAGCCGGTCCACGGCTCCGCCCCCAACATCGCCGGGAAGGGAATTGCCAACCCCTTCGGCGCCGTCCTCACCAGTGGTCTGCTGATGGAATTCCTCGGCTGGAACGACGAAGCCCACGCTCTCAAGGCCGCTGTGAAGTCCGCACTCGCCGACAACCTCACCACCCCCGACCTCGGCGGCTCCCACACCACCGCGCAAGTCTCCGACTACCTGGCCAACCACCTTGCGAAACATTCTTAACATCATGTAGGGGCGGCTTTACGCCGCCTCGCAAACCTTCAAGTAAAACCTGAAGGTTTACTGCTGTCCTTTTCCTCCTTCTTAAACCCTTATGCTCTTGTGAATTCTTGAACTCTTAAACCGCTTCTTGCGAATTTCCGCGTCCTTTGCGTCTCTGCGTTATCTTTCGGTTTCCTGGCTCGCCACTCGTTTACCCTGAGCGAAGCCGAAGGTTCACTCTCCACTGCCCTTGTAAAGTCATGTTCCCATCATTTCTTTCTTCATTTCTTCGCCTAAATTCTTTCTTTTCCTCCACTTTCCCCGTGTGAAATCCCCGCCATCTGCGCCTTTTCGGTTAACACCGGAATCCACCCTTATCGTCTACGCAGGCGCAGATTGCGGTCCGCGTCCCAATCCATTGCTGGAGGATTCCATGTCTGCCGTAGAAGGTCGTCGTTCCGTTGCACAGAACTCGCCGAGAATTCTGCATTCTTCACCTCGTTGGCAATTAACCGAACTCATCTTCGCTTGCGCCACACTCTTTGCACTGGCCTCGCCGCATGTGGTCGAATCCGTTCACGCTTCGCGCCTGGCGCCCATCATGACCGTTGTCGCCGCTGCCTCCGACCCCGGCCGCCTCACCGGCAAGGTCACCTTTGACGGCACGCCGAAAAAACTCAAACCCATTGATATGTCTCGGGAACCCAGTTGCGCCAAGTTCTACGACAAGCCGCCGCGGCCCGACCAGGCCGCCACGGGTTCTGACAATGCGTTGCAAAATGTTATCGTTTATATTTCGCAGGGCGCACCCGACGAAAAGGCCTCCATCGGCCCTGCCATCCAGCTCACGCAGCGCGGTTGCCGCTATAGCCCGCACGTTATCGCCGCCGAAGCCACGCAGGAAATCTGGGTCCGCAACGACGACAGCGTCACCCACTCGATCCATCCCATGCCCCACTTCAACCCCGAGTGGAACCGCTCGCAACCTCCCGGCACGCCGCCCGTGGTTCTCCGCTTTGACCGTCCCGAAATTATTCCCGTGAAGTGCGAACTCCATCCCTGGATGCGCGGCGTTGTCGCCGTCTTCAAGAATTCACACCACGCCGTCACCGACGCTGAAGGCCGCTTCGATCTTTCCGAGTTGCCTCCCGGGAAATACACGGTCACCGCTTGGCACGAACTCTATGGCTCGCAATCCAAGCAGGTGGTTATCGAGCCGGGCCAGTCGCAATCCTTGAACTTCGTCTTTAAGGTCCTGCCGTATTAGTCATTTCTTCTTGACGAGCAGGGCGATGAACACGCCCATGAGGAATCCACCGATGTGCACCCACCAGGCCACTCCGCCGCTCTGCGCCATCCCCAACCCATGGATGCCTTCGAGGAATTGCAACATGAACCAGTAACCCAAAATAAAAATCGCCGGGATCGGCATCAGAAAAATAAAGAAAAAGGTCAGGATCTGGTGCCGTGGGAAATAGACCGCGTACGCTCCCATCACGCCGCTGATAGCCCCGCTCGCCCCCAGCGCCGGAATAGCCGAGTGCCAGTTGAACAGCACATGCAGCAGCCCCGAGCCGATTCCGCAGAGCACATAAAAGAACAGATACCCGATGTGCCCGAACACGTCCTCGACGTTGTCGCCAAAGATGTAAAGGAACAGCATGTTCCCCAGCAGGTGCAGCAACCCGCCGTGCAGAAACATACTTGTGAATAGAGGCTCAAAGGCAATCTGCGCGGAAGTGTGGCCCGCCAGAAACGCGGGCACCCGCGCAGGGATCGTGGCGTTCGCCAGCACAAATGTCTGGTAAGCGTGTGGCGGCAGCGTCGCCTGGTAAATAAACACCACCACATTAGCGATGATCAAAGCAATGTTGACGAAAGGAAACGTCCGGGTCGGATTAATATCCTTCAGCGGAATCATGGGTCCGCTGCCAGCATACCAGAGTTACTTTTTTTCGGTCGTGGTCCTGCGTGGAAATGTAGCGTTGTGTTTATGCCAGCCCAATCGGCGGTGAGGGCACGTGATGCCTGCTTCCACCTGCCAGCCAAACCTTCAAGTGAAACCTTAAATGTCGGCGCGCCGACATTTTTTGGAGTGCGGCGGCTCGATGCCACTTTCGAGGCACACAGGGTGAGGGGCAAACGCTGATTTTGGTAGTTGATGGACGGAGCGCTATCGCGGAAGCCGCGCTTCCGCACTGCAAACCAACCTTCAGAAACTACTTAAATGTCGGCGCGCCGACATTTCTGGCATAGGCGCAGCTCTATGCGCATTCTTTCTGCCTCTCCGCGCCACCAGGGCATGCCTCCCTACCGGTACTCGTCGCAAAATCCCGGGCCATTCCGCCCCAGCAGTTCGCAACTCCGCCGGATCTCGTCCGTAATCATCTTGCACGAATTCTGGGCATTGCATGGCGGATGCGTCCCTGGCGAAACCTGCAGGCACTGCTGCACCAGCTCATTCGCCCGCTCCTCGCCCACGGATCGTATGCACGACCGCTCGTGGTGTCGATGTTCTCCGCCTTCGCCGTTCCACGCGCTCGCCACAAAATCCGCGCGGCACCCATGGTCTACCCAGATTCCTTTCTCGTCGTAGCCCCACGAATAGCCCTGCTGGCAGGCCGCGCCGCTGCGCTGCTGCACCAGTTGCACACCTCCGCGGATCTCCACCGCGCAGTAATTCCTCTTTCCGTTGTCGGAAGCGCAATAGAGCGATTTGCCCGGCCCGCCGGATGGTCCCGCATGGTCCGGCCGCTCGTTCGGCTCCACAATGAAATCCGCGCGGCAGCCGTGATCCACCCAGATCCCATTCGCATCGAAGCCCCACGTGGAACCCTCAATGCAGTCCGCATGGCTGCGCTGCCTCAGCAAGTCCACATCGCCGCTCGTGTCAGCAGGGCAGTAGTGCCTCCCGCCGTCGTCGGAAGAGCAATGCACCAGCGTGTTGCCACGGGAATCTCCCGTATTCATGGCGCGAACGACAAAGTCCGCGCGGCAGCCATGATCCACCCAGATCCCCCGCCCGTCATATCCCCACGAATAACCTTCCTGGCAGGCCGCGCCACTGCGCTGTTTCACCAGTGCCACGCCGCCGCGTGTGTCCACTTCACAATAATGTTTGTGGCCATCGTCGGAAGCGCAGTACGTGGACCGTTCACCCGCCATGCCCAGCGTGAAATACGCGCGGCACCCATGGTCCACCCAGATCCCGCCCTCGTCGTAGCCCCAGGAATAGCCCTCCTGGCAACCTGCGCTGCTGGTCTGCTTCGTTAGCGTCACGCCCTTGCGTGTGTCGGCTCTGCAGTAGTGCCGGTGCCCGTCATCGGAAGAGCAGCCGATGGTTTGTGCTCGTACCGCACCCGCAAATGGGCTGAGCAGTGCTCCCCATACAAACAGCCGCACGAAAATTCTCATGGCTTTCTCCGTCAGGGAAATTGACCCCGCTTATGCGACAAGGTACTCCGCATCGCGCGAAAGCTCAAAAGGATTGTTTCCGGCTTGCGGCGAAACACTCAACCAAATGTCGGCGCGCCGACATTTAAAGTTTTACTTGAAGGTTTTTCGAATGATTTTTCCCGATTCGGCACGGAATCATTCCCGGTCTGCTCTCTGCGCTCGCCACCTTGCCCCTCTGCCCGAGACTTCTTCCACAATCGGCGAACGCGCGCATTGCTCTACTTTTCCTTCTATGTTATGAAAGTTAGTCCTGCATGTGCGTCCCGCTTGCGTAGAGACACGCTGTACCGCTCTCCACATCCGGGCGAGCCGACATTTCATGCCTGCCCGCGAAACGGAAGCCATCATCTTGAAGACCTTCCCGCTGGGCGAGGCCGATCGCCTGGTCAGTTTTCTGGGGCGCAGTTCGGGGCGCATGCGGGGGGTAGCCGCGGGCGCGCGCCGCATCAAAAACCGCTACGGCTCCACGCTGGAACTGCTCGCGCACGTGCAGCTCTGGTACGTCGAACGCGAAACGCGGGACCTGGTCCGCATCCAGCAGGCCGAATTGCTCGAGTCCTTTCACAAGGCGCAGAGCGATTACGCGCTCTCGACCGGTCTGGCGCTCGTCAGCGAAACCATTGAGCTGGTCTTGCCGGAGCACGAACAGAACGAGCCGATGTTCCGGCTCATCCTGCTCACGGTGCGCGAGATTGAACGCCGCGGGAACGGCTTGCTCCCGCTCAGCTATTTCGCGTTCTGGACTGTGCGCCTGGCGGGCTGGCTGCCACGCTTCGATGCTTGCGCGGATTGCGGCAAGCCGTTTGGTGATCGCCCGGCGTTTCAGGCGTCCTGGCATTCCGGGTTGCTCTGCGAGGAGCATCGGCGCCCGGGCATGAAGTCAGTCTCGAAGCAGGCACGCGATCTGGCCGAAGTCTTCGCGCGGGAGCGGCTCGACAGACTCGACCCCGCCCTCGAATCGCAGCCTTGGGCAAAGGAATTACGCGAAGCCGCGCTAAACTGGATCGAGCACCACACCGAGCGCAAGCTCTCGACGCGCGCATTGTTGGAAAGTGCGTGATGTAGTGGCCGGCCTTGAGGTCAGCGGTTCTAGTAGCACAGGCTTTAGCCTGTGTTCGCGGTGGCCGATGGTGCTGAAGGCTCGCGACAAGACCTTCAGAAACTACTTTAAATGTCGGCGCGCCGACATTTTGGTGTAGGGGCGGGTTTATCCCGCCTTCCGTGCGTGGGCGGAAAAGAAGGCGGTGTAAAGCCGCCGCTACACTCGATTTGCCAAGCCCCGGAGGGGCGACACAAACGATGAAAGCAACCACAAAAACGGCGGCCGCAAAACCCAAGGGCCTCCTCTTCCAGGACCTGATCCTAAAACTCATGCACTTCTGGGGAAGCGAAGGCTGCGTGCTCCACCAGCCCTACGACACCGAAGTCGGCGCCGGCACTATGCATCCGGAAACCTTTCTCCGCGTCCTCGGGCCCACGCCTTATCGCGTCGGCTACGTGCAACCTTCGCGCCGCCCCGCCGACGGCCGCTACGGCGAAAATCCCAACCGCCTTTACAAGCATTTTCAATATCAGGTGATCCTCAAGCCCTCGCCCGCGAACATTCAAGACATCTACCTGCGCAGCCTGGGCGCCATCGGTATCAATCTGCGCGAGCACGACATCCGCTTCGAGGAAGACAACTGGGAATCTCCCACGCTCGGCGCTTGGGGCATTGGCTGGCAGGTGCTGCTCGACGGCCTGGAAATTACGCAGTTCACCTATTTCCAGCAGAGCGGCGGCATCGATTTGGATCCGATTTCCGTCGAAATCACCTACGGCCTCGAGCGCATTTGTGCGTTCCTACAAGACGTCGAAAGCGTCTACGAGATTCGCTGGACCAACGATAAAACCTACGGCGACATTCGCCTCGCCGAAGAGCAGCAACTCTCCGAATACAGTTTCGACCGCAGCGACGCCAAGGCCCTGCGCTCCGAATTCGAGTTGCACGAAAAGGAAGCCAGGGAACTTCTCGATGGCTGGAAGAACCGCACCGAAACCGTCGGTACTTCGCCCAGGGCAATCCAGCGCTACCCGATCCTGGCCGCCTACGACCACTGCTTGAAGTGCTCGCACCTGTTCAACCTGATGGACGCCCGCGGCGTTATCTCGGTGACCGAACGCGCGGCCCTAATGCAGCGCGTCCGCACGCTCTCTTGCTTGGCCGCAGCCGCGTATCTTGAGCAGCTAACGGGCGAAGCCCCGAAAACGGGGGTGCGCGCATGAGCCTCACCGTCGTTTCAATTCGGGAAAAATTATTCGAAGAACCTTCAAGTAAAACTTTAAATGTCGGCGCGCCGACATGGATTTCGAGCGCCGAGGGATCCATCGCGGTGGCAAAACCTTCAGAAATTACTTTAAATGTCGGCGCGCCGACATTTTCTCCCAGTTCCACGTGTAGGGGCGGCTTTACGCCGCCTTCTTCGCTTCCCATAGTGGCCGAACTTCACATGGGTCGCCTGTATTCTCCGTTCAGAGGGCTGGCCGGTCTAAAGCCCGACCTCTACAAGAACCTGGCCTCCCGTCTTCCGGTGGTGGCGCGATGACTCCTGCCGCCAAGGCTAAAGCGCCGAAAGCCGACAAGCGCATCGAACTGCTGTTCGAGATTGGCGCCGAGGAGATCCCCGCCGGGATGCTTCCGAAGGCGGTCAGCGAACTCCGCGCCATCCTTGAGCGCCACCTCATCGCCGAGAATTTTCACGAAGGCGTAAGGATCGAAACCTTTGGCGGGCCCCGACGCCTCACCGCTTGGGTCCGTGGACTCCTTGCCAAGCAGGCCGACGTTGAAAGTGAAGTCACCGGCCCGCCCAAATCCGTGGCCTACGATCCCTCAGGCGCCCCCACACGCGCAGCCGTCAGCTTCGCTGAGCGCCAAGGCGTGCCGCTGCATTCCGTCTATTTAGTGCGGACACCCAAGGGCGAATACCTCGCCGCGAAGGTCACCAAACGCGGCCGAACCGCCCATGAACTCCTGCTCGAAATTCTGCCGCGCGTTATCCACGACCTGCCGTGGCCAAAAACCATGACGTGGACCGGAATGAAGGGTGCACGCTTCATCCGTCCGATCCGCTGGCTGGTCGGCGTGCTCGAGGGCAAGCCGCTGGAATTTACGTTTGGCGGCCTCACAGCTGGCAATACCACCGTTGGCCACCGCTTCCTCGGAAAGCCGAAGATTGAGGTCAAGAACTTCGCCGACTATGAAAAGAAACTCCGGGCCAACGGCGTCAACGTTCGCCAGAACGACCGCCGCGAAAAGATCGAACGCGAACTGGCCGCGTACGTGAAGCGCACTGGTTTTCACGTGCATCCCGATCCCGACCTGCTGCAACTGGTCACCTATCTCAACGAATTTCCGCACGTCATCGAGGGCGGGTTTGACCCATCGTTCCTTGAACTGCCCGACGAGATTTTGATCACCGTGATGCGTGGCCACCAGAAATACTTCGCCGTCGAGAAAAAGGGCGGGGAACTGGCGCCGCAGTTCCTCGCGGTCATTAATCTCGACAAGGATGCGAAAGGACTGATCCGCGCCGGGCACGAACGCGTCCTGCGCGCGCGTTTTGCCGACGCGCGTTTCTTCTGGGAGTCGGACCAGAAGGTCCGTCTGGCGGACATTCTTCCGAAGCTCGAAAAGATCACCTACGAATCGCGCCTTGGCAGTTACCACGCCAAGGTCGAGCGCATGCGCGCCATCGCGCGATGGCTCACCGAGCAGTGGTACAACCTCGGCATGGTGCAGGCGCACGTTGCCGATGCGGACCGTGCCGCGGAGCTTGCCAAGTGCGACCTGGCCACGGAAATGGTGCGCGAGTTCACCGAATTGCAAGGCGTTGTCGGCGGCCTCTATGCCCGTGCGCAGGGCGAACCCGACGTGATTGCGGACGCGGTCTACGATCACTATCGTCCTGTCGGCCTCGACGATCCTGTCCCGCGCAATATCATTGGCTCCGCCGTGGCGCTGGCGGATAAGTTCGATTCGATCGTCGGTTGCTTCACCGTCGGTCTTGTGCCCACGGGCTCGAGCGATCCGTACGCATTGCGCCGCGCCGCGCTCGGCATCGTGAAAATCATCCTCGATCAGAAGCTCCCCGTGTCGCTCTCGCTGGCTGTTGGCGCCGCGTCTCGCGCGCTGCTTACCAATCCGCCAAAGAAAACTGTTACTCCCGAGCAGGAAAAGCAGGTGCTGGAGTTTTTGCAGGAACGCGCCAAGTTCGTGCTGAAAGAAAAGTCCGGCTACGCTTACGACGAAGTGGCGGCCGTTTTCCGCACCGGCGCCGACGACCTGGTGGACATCGAGAAGCGCCTGAAGGCCCTCAAGGCCATTCGCAAGTCGCGGAATTTCGAGCCGCTGGCCATCTCCTTCAAGCGCATCCGCAAGATCCTCGAGAAGGCCAACGTACCCGTCGGGGAGTTGCAGAGCGTCAATCCCCAGTTGTTCGAAAAGGACGCGGAGAAGAATCTCCATGTCGCCGTGCGCAAGGCCGCGGCCAGCGTCAGCGTGGACAAGCGGGCGGGGAAGTATCAGGAGGCGCTCGAGGAGATCGCCGGACTGCGCAAGGTGGTGGATAGTTTCTTCGAGGAAGTGATGGTGATGGCGGAGGACGAAGCCGTCCGCAAGAACCGGTTGGCGCTTCTCGCGGAATTACTCCGCGAGTTCACCACCATCGCCGACTTCTCAGAGCTGGGCGGTGAAGTGTAGGGCGCTGGTAGCTCACCCCTTCTGGGGTGAGGCGTTTCACCGCCTTGGCAAAATCGTGGCGACGAAGGGAAAAACCTCCGGCCTGAAGGCCTGAGGTACAGTGGTTCGGGTGGCAGCGTAAACCTTAAGATGATCGACTGGGACAACGTTAAAGTAATTTCTGAAGGTTGATTTTGTGGAAATGGCAACCTTCAAGTTTTCCTTGAAATGTCGGCGGGCCGACATTTTCACCGCCGAGACGGTTTTGGTGGCACAGGCATTCTTGCCTGTGCGGCGTGAAATGGTGGCAAGGATCGAGCACAGCCAGGAGTGGCTGTGCCACGTAAGAGCTTCTTCCGGCGGATCGGGCGCAGCGCTCCAAACTCAATCGAGCCCTGCACCGGACGCCAGTACATGCGGTTGACAACTGAAGCGAGGCGTAACGTGAAAAAGTGGGTCTATTTTTTCGGTGCGGGGAAATCAGAAGGCGATGGCGACTGGCGCGATCTTCTGGGCGGCAAAGGCGCGGGTTTGGCGGAGATGACCAAGATTGGTCTCCCGGTCCCCGCGGGTTTCACCATCTCGACGGAAGCGTGCGATTACTTTTACAAGCACGGGAAGCACTACCCGCCAGAGCTAAAGAAGCAGGTCGTTGATAACGTCAAGAAGCTCGAGAAGGTCACACGCAAGAAACTCGGCGACCCGAAAAGCCCCCTGCTCGTGAGCGTGCGCTCCGGCTCTGCCCGCTCCATGCCGGGCATGATGGAGACGATCCTCAACCTGGGCCTGAACGACAAATCCGTCGAAGGGCTTGCAAAGGCCACCGGCAATGACCGCTTTGCCTACGATGCCTATCGCCGCTTCGTCCAAATGTACTCCACGGTCGTCATGGGCATGTCGAAGGAAGACCTCGAACACCGCTTGCGCGACATGAAGAAGCGCATCGGCGTCAAGAACGACACGGAGGTTCCCGCTAGCGGCTGGAAGGATCTTGTCGCCGAATACAAGCAATATTTCAAGGAGAAGTCCGGCAACGCGTTTCCCGATGATCCGATGGAACAACTCTGGGGCGCGATCGGCGCGGTGTTTGGCTCATGGATGGCGGAGAAGGCGGTTACCTACCGCCGCGTGGAGAAGATCACCGGACTACTTGGTACCGCCGTGAACGTCGTGCAGATGGTGTTCGGGAACACGGGCGATAACTCCGGTACAGGTGTGTGCTTCACACGTGACCCAAGCACGGGCGAGAAGATTTTCTATGGCGACTACCTGACGAACGCGCAGGGCGAAGATGTGGTGGCCGGCATCCGCACCCCGGTGCATCTCACCGAACTCAAGAAGCTCATGCCCAAGGCCTACGACCAGCTCGAAAAGGTTCGAGTAAAACTTGAAGGTCACTACAAAGACATGCAGGACATGGAGTTCACCATCGAGGAGGGGAAGCTCTACATGCTGCAGACGCGCACCGGGAAGCGCACCCCGGCTGCGGCCTTCAAGATGGCCATGGACATGGCCAAGGAGAAGCTCATCACCAAGGAAGATGCGGTGCTGCGAATCAAGCCGGAGGACATCGAGCGGCTCTTTTATCCGGTGATCGATTCCAAGGTGGACAAAAAGGCCCTCGAAGCCAGGGTCCTCACACACGGGATCGACGCGGTGCCGGGCGCGGCCGTCGGCAAGGTTTGTTTCTCGGCCGCCGAAGCCGAAGAGTGGGCCAAGAATGGTGAGAAAGTGATCCTGGTTCGCCGTGAAACCAGTCCCGAGGACGTCGGAGGCATGGCCGTGGCGCAGGGCATTCTCACCGCGACCGGGGGAAAGACTTCGCACGCCGCGGTGGTGGCGCGCGGCTGGGGGAAGTGCTGCATCGTCGGCGCGGAAACCTTGAGCATCGATTACAGCGCCAAGAAAATGACCGACGCGAAGAGCGGCAAGACGGTGAAGGAAGGCGAGTGGCTGACGCTGGACGGCAGCGAAGGCACCGTCTACGCCGATCAACTCGCGCTGGTCACTCCGCAATTGCCCAAGGCGTATGAAACGGTGATGAAGTGGGCCGACGAAATCCGCCGCCTGCGCGTGCGCACCAACGCGGACACGCCGCAGGATGCCCGCAAGGCCATCGAGTTTGGCGCGGAAGGCATCGGGCTGTGCCGCACGGAACACATGTTCTTCACGGACTTTGAGTTCCCGGAGAAGAGTGCGGAGCGGCAGCGCGCGATTCAGGAGATGATCGTCGCCGATAGCCGCGAAGCTCGGGTGAAGGCGCTCGATAAACTGTTACCGTTTCAGAGACGTGACTTTATCGGTATATTCAAAGCGATGGACGGCTTTCCGGTGACCATCCGCCTGATTGATCCGCCGCTGCACGAATTCGTGCCGCACGACCGTGAAAAGCAGGCGGAACTCGCTAAGGACCTGGGCAGTCCGGTGGAAACCGTGGCGCGGCGCGTGGAGCAGTTGCACGAGGCCAACCCCATGCTGGGCCACCGCGGCTGCCGGCTCTCCATCACCTATCCGGAAATTCTGGAGATGCAGGTGCGCGCCATCATCGAGGCGGCTATCGAGTGCCAGAAAAACAGGGTGAAGGTGCTGCCGGAGATCATGATCCCCCTGACGCTCGATAAGAAAGAGCTGGGCATCCTCACCGATGCCACGCGCCGCGTGGCCGACGACTTGATCAAGAGGGCCGGCGTGAAGCTGCCGTATCTTGTCGGCACCATGATCGAGTTGCCACGCGCTGCGTTGCTCGCCAACGAAATTGCCGAGGTTGCGGAGTTCTTTAGCTTCGGCACGAATGACCTGACGCAGACCACCATGGGCCTTTCCCGCGACGATGCGGGCCGCTTCCTGCCCGACTACGTGGACGAAAAGAAGGCCGGAATCTTCGCCGGCGATCCGTTCCAGACGCTCGACACCAAGGGCGTGGGCATGCTGATCCGCTGGGGCATCGAAAATGGCCGGAAGACGCGTCCAAAGCTGAAGGTCGGGATTTGTGGCGAGCATGGCGGCGACGCGGACAGCGTGAAGTTCTGCCACCAGGTCGGTATGGACTATGTGAGCGCGTCCCCGTTCCGCGTGCCGATTTCGCGGCTGGCGGCGGCGCAGGTGGTGGTCGAATCAAAAAGGGCCGCCAAGGCCAAGCGCAAATAGCGCGGCGTGGAATCACATCTTCCGGCAACTTTAATGCGGTAGCATTATTGTGCACGTACCCTGTCCGATGTGGCGGCCTGGGGAAAGTGTGGCGAGTAGCGCGGTTCGGCGGTTGCCACACTGTGGCTGTTCATCAAGGGGTTTGCTGGAGTGCTGAATTTTCTGCGCATCGTTTCGTTCGTGGTGGCGCTTCTGTTCGCCGGAAGCGCCGCCGCGGACACCCCTCTCACACTGCATGGCAGAGTGCTCGATGAAAACGGACTGCCTGTCAGCAACGTTCAAGTAAAACTTGAAGGTTTGAATAAAACGGTTTTCTCCACCACGACCGACGACGCCGGCTATTTTTCCATTCCAGATTTACCGGCGGGCTCTTACTCCGTGGAGATGCAGAGGGTGGGATTTTTCGTCCTGACCGGGCAGACCATTCAACTCTCGCCGGATACCACTGAATTCAACTTCACCCTCAACCATGCGCAGGAAGTGAAGGAAAAAGTCGACGTGGTGGCGGATCCGAACCGCATGGAGCCGGAGTCCACGCAGCAGTCCGCAACTCTGACCTCAGCCGAGATCTTTTACATTCCCGTTCCCAGTTCGCACGATCTGACACAAAGCCTAATCGCCTTGCCGCAAATCCTCCGCGACGCCAATGACATTCTGCATGTGGCGGGGGCGCGCTCCACCGAATCGCAATTTCTACTGGATGGATTTGAAGTCGGCAGCCCGGTGGACAACTCGCTGACCATGCGCCTGATCGTGGATGCCCTGCGCAACGCCGACGTGGAGACCGGCCGGTTCGGCAACGAGTACGCCCATCCAGGCGCGGCGATTTTGAAATTTGAAACGCCCGAGGGCGACAACCAGTGGCGCTTCAATGCCACCGACTTCATTCCCGGCATCAACGTGCAGGAAGGCGCGCACCTGGGCAATTACTACCCGCGCATGACGTTTTCCGGGCCCATCGTGAAAGACAAGTTCTGGTTCCTGCAATCCTTCGCGATCTACCATACCTATGACGTGGAGAAGGACATTATGACCGGCCCGAATACACAGGAAAACTGGGGCGGAGACAGCTTTTCGCGACTGCTATGGAACGTCACTTCGAGCGACAGCGTGCACATCAGCTTTTTATATAACAACGAAAGCGACGTCAGTGTAGGCCTGGATTCCTTGCATCCGCAGCCAGCGACGGTGGACAACAGCAACAACCGGCTGTTTGGCTCGGTGAAGAATCAGCTGTGGGTGAACCACACCTTGCTCGAAGTGGGCTATGCGGAGGATCGCACCTATGGCGACTCCAATCCGCAGGGCGACGCGCCGTATCTCTTGTTCCTGAACGGTGCCGGGGGAAATTACTACCAGTCTTCGGAGACGAAGAGCCGACGCCACCAGCTTTTTGCCGATGCGATCCATCCGAGCTTGCAATGGCACGGCACGCACGCGCTTTCGGCCGGAGTGAATTATTCCATTGTCGAGCTGATTCAATACGGCGACCGCGGCACGA
>Ga0335069_10003080_pt1 | contig 25403 bp, 23 predicted proteins | sample Lox_Sample_11_FD_206714 | JGI IMG/M metagenome (GOLD analysis project Ga0335069, IMG submission 206714) | Soil microbial communities from Loxahatchee National Wildlife Refuge, Florida, United States - Lox_Sample_1.1 | ecosystem: Environmental > Terrestrial > Soil > Wetlands | place: USA... | reverse complement strand
GGCGAGATCCAGGTGATTGGTGGGCTCGTCGAGCAGCAGCACGTCGGGCGAGCTGACAAGTGCTTCTGCGATGGCCAGACGCTTGCGCCACCCGCCGGAGAGCGATGCAGCTTCGGCGTCGAGGCGCTCGAACCCGGTCCGGCCTGCCAGCTCGCGAAGGCGGCCTTCGCGCTCTGTTTCCGCTACATGCGCGGCACTCATCGCCCGCTCCAGCACATCGCGCACGCTCAGGCCGGCTTCGAAACGCGAATCCTGTGGGACGTACGCAGTGCGGGCGCGCTTGCGCACCGCCAGTTCGCCTTCATCGGGCTCCACCTGCCCAGCGAGAAGCGCGAGCAGGGTGGACTTGCCCGCGCCATTGGGGCCGATGAGGCCGATGCGGTCGCCGTCTTCCACGGTGAAGGAGATGGTGCGGAACAACGGCGTGGCGCCGAATTGTTTCGTGACGGATTGCGCATTGAGAATCGGCGGCATCTCTTCCAGACTAAATTGTCGCGGTGTGGCGTATGCGAGTTGAAGGGCGCCGGTGCGCAATGCTGTGTTGTGTCGGCGCATCGCGCTCGGTGGACTGCAATGGAGCGTCTGCTGCAGCCGGGGAAGTAAACTGGAATCGATGCTGGACTACGAGATTTCCCCCACCGAAACCGCCGAGCTGATCCGCAAAAACGAGGCGCGTCTCATTGACGTGCGCGAACCCTGGGAGTTCCAGACCGCACGCATTGAGGGCAGCGTGCTGATGCCGATGGGCGATGTGCCCGCGCGTGTCCACCAGGAACTCGATCCAGATGAGCGGCTCGTAGTGTTGTGCCATCATGGGCAGCGATCGCTGAACGTGACCGCGTGGCTGCGCAATCAGGGCTTCGAGCAGGTGCAGTCGTTGCGCGGCGGCATCGATGCATGGGCGGCGGAAGTGGATCCGTCGGTGGGGCGGTACTAGATCGCGATGCGACAGACTCGCCGTGACCTGCGAGCGCTACAGTTCCAGCACGGTGTCTTCAATGGCCAGCCGCACGTTTCCGTCGGACTTGGCGAGGCGGCGGACAGCTTCGGGCTTGTCCACCTTGGCCTTGAGCATGACCAGCGCCACCGGCACACTGCGGCCGGCGCTCTTGATCGTCTCCACTGCCGTGGCGCGGTCGATGTTGCACGCCTTCATGAGGATGCGGATGCCGCGCTCCACCAGCTTGGAGTTCTGCATGTGCACGTTGACCATCAGGTTCTCGTACACATAGCCCATGCGGGTCATGGCGCCGGTGGTGAGCATGTTGAGGATCATCTTCTGCGCCGTGGCGGCCTTCATGCGCGTGGAACCGGATACCACTTCCGGACCCACCTCGGCCACAATGGCGATATCGGCCACTTCAGCCAGGGGAGTGCCCTGGTTGCACGTGACGGCGGCAGTATACGCTCCCCGCGCACGGGCATAGGCGGTGGCGGCCACCACGTACGGGGTGCGCCCGGAAGCGGACAGGCCGACCACCACGTCCTTGCGCGTGGGGCGGCGGCGGGCGATATCGCGCTGGCCCAGCTCTTCCGAGTCCTCGTTGACCTCGACGGCGGAGGCCAGCGCCTTCGGTCCCCCAGCCATGATGTACTGCACCTGGCCGGGCGCGGTCGAATAGGTGGGCGGACACTCGGACGCGTCAAGCGAAGCGATGCGTCCGCTCGATCCGGCGCCAACGTAGATCAGCCTCCCGCCGTCGCGCAGAGAACGAGCCACGTGATCGATGACCTGCGCAATCTCGGGAATCGCCTTCTTGACCGCAGCTGCGACCTTGGCATCTTCATGGTTGATGATGCGCGCGATTTCGAGGGCTGATTTTGTGTCAAATCCTTGAGAAGCCTCGTTCTGGCTCTCGGTGGTGAGTTGCTGAAGCAACGACGCCTGGTCTCTTTTACTGGCCTCTTTTACCTGGGCACTGGCGTTCTCTTGCGTCGCGGAAGTAGTTAACATCAGGCTGGTCCTTATTTAGATTGTATCTGGAACGATGAGCAAGGGAAAGATTTATTGTGCCGCTGCCCGCCTGCGGCTCCGGGACTGGTTGTGTGGCTCAGGTTGGTGAAACGATTAACCAAAAGGCTTGCAGCAAGATGGCGGAGCAGGGAAGCATTCCCCGGGGCCCACTGGGCCGGATTGTTGAGCCTTTGAACCAATTTCGCCAAACCGACCGTGTGTGCATAACTCCCCGGAAACTGGTCGAGATCCGGTGCTTTCTCGGGATAGGTTCAGAGGGCTTCCCTCACAGCGTCATGGAACGCGGGCCGGACTTCGCGAATCGCCTGGTTCTGGCGGTCGGGCCAGGTGCGGTTCGTCAGCAGCGCGACAGCGATGCCGGCTTCGAGGTCGATCCAGAGTGAGCAGCCGCTGAAGCCAAGATGGCCAATCGATCTGGGCGAGAAATGCTTCCCGGAGGAAGAGTTTTCGCCGGGGGTATCCCACCCCAGTGCCCGGCTGCTGCCTTCGGGCTCCTGGCGTTCGGAGAAGAGATCGATGGTCGCCCCTTCGTAGAGTCTTGCCGCTTCTGTTGCGGAAGGATGCCCTGCGGCCGCCAGGATCTCTCCCGCCAGCCGAAGCAGGTCGGGGACGTTGGAGAAAAGCCCCGCATGGCCGGCGCAGCCGTTCAGGACGCATGCATTCTCGTCCTGCACTTCGCCCTGAATAAGCCGATGGCGGAACGTAGTGTCTTCCTCGGTGGGGAGTATCGTGTGGCGCGTTGAAAGGCGCGGCTGGAACCAGCTGGACGTCATCCCCAGCGGCTGGTAAATCTCGCGACGGACAAAGAGCGGCAGCGGTTCGCCCGTGACGACCTCGAGCGCCTTCCCCAGAAGGATGAATCCCGGATCGGAGTACTCGGCCCGGCTGCCGGGAAGCGTCTCGATCGGCAGCTCGAGACAGGCGCGGATGAGTCCTGCCGCCGTCGAATGCGACCGGAAAAACTCCACATACGCGGGCAGACCTGCGTTGTGCGCCAGCAGATGGCGGACTTTGACATGGCGGGCGAAGGTGCCGGGAGGCCGGCCGACGATGAACCCGGGCAGTAATTCGCCCACCGGCATATCAAGGTCCAACTGGCCGCGCTGGTGCAGGAGCATGGCCGCGGCGGTGGTTGCAGCCACCTTGGTCACGCTGGCGACATCGAAGACCGTCTCCGGCGTGACCGCGGGCGCGGAGTCCTCATAGACAAACCGGCCCAGCGCTCCATGAAGTACAACCCGTCCCTCGGCCAGCACTCCAAAGGCGCATCCCGGAAAGGCATGCGCGGCGATCGCATTTTGCAGGACCTGCTGGGCGGAGGCGAACCGCCCGGAGGACTCGGCGGATTTGGCGGACACAACAGCCTCGGATGTCATGATGTGAGCAATCCTACCGCGAATTCGAGCGGAGGGCTGTGATGAATCCGCCGGAATTTGAGTTCGCCGTACGATTTTCCAGCTATCCTTGGGGTCGAACGCGCCGTCTATCGGGATGAGGGACCCCACCCCGCGCGGGAGAGCTGTCGCCGCGGCTCCGGGGGCACAGGAGGAACACTGGTATGCAGTTTCGGCCATGGATGACGCTGGCAATCGCGGCTCTGGTGGCGGTTGGGTCGCAGACCCTCAGAAGTCAGGATCAGCCGGCGGCGCCCGAACAGGCCACTGCCAGCGGTGCACAGTCCACGCCGCTGCCGGCGGATGCGGCGAGTCCGGCGGCGGTCAGGGGGCCGTCAGGCAGCGCTCCGTCTGACCCCGATCACCCGGTTCCCGCGAAAAAGACGTACACGGTTCCAGCCGGGACCAGGATGCTGCTGCAGTTGCGCAGCGGGGTCAATACCAAGAGCGCCAGGCCGGGGGATGGGGTATACCTCGCTTCGAGCTTCCCGGTGGTGGTGGACAGTCGCGTTCTGATTCCCGCGGGCGTGTACGTGCAGGGCGTGGTGGACCGCGTGGAGCGCGCGGGACACATGAAGGGCAGGGCGCAGTTGGACATGCACTTCACCTCGATCATCTTTCCCAACGGCTCGGTGGTGGAGATTCCGGGCGTGGTGAACAGTCTGCCGGGCGCAAACAAGCAGACCGTGAAGAAAGACGGCGAAGGCACCATTGAACAGGACGGTGACAAGACCCGCAACATGGGCAAAGTGGCTGAAGTGGGCATTCCGGTGGGAGGGACCGTGGGTGCAATCGGCGGTGCAGTGGGCGGACATCCGCTGGCCGGCGCCCTGGGAGGCATGGCCGGGGGCGTGGCCGCGGCGGGGATCGCAAGCCTGTTCACCCGCGGCGCCGATGTGAACATCGAATCCGGTACGCTGGTGGAGATGGTGCTGCAGCGTCCGCTGCTTCTGGAAGAAGAGAATCTGGCGGGGACAGGCGGTCCCGTCCAGGCCCCGGCGCTGGTGCCGTCGACCCAGCAACCCACACCCATGGAGAAGCCGAACCGTGCGCGCGTGCTGTGCCCGGCGGGGGGCCTTGGCTGCGAATAACAGGAAACGAGTACTCTAAGAACAGACCGAGATGTTGCCCGAAGACGAAACGACCACTCCACCCTGCCCGAACCCGGAATCGCAAGCCGAGCCCTCGCGTTCGGATTCTGCATCCCTTCAGCCCAATCCCGTTCCCGCTAAGCCTGCGCGCCCCAACGCCGTCACCCTGTGGCTGCGTGACGTCTTGGTTTCCGTTGCGGCCTCCGTGCTGATCATCATGTTCCTGTATCAGCCCGTGCGCGTGGAAGGCACCAGCATGCTGCCACGCCTTGAGGATCGCGACCGTCTCTTCATCAACAAGTTCGTCTACCACTTCGAGGCCATCCATCGCGGAGACATCGTAGTCTTCCACTATCCGCGCGACCCGGAAAAGAGCTACATCAAGCGCGTAATCGCTCTGCCCGGCGATCGCCTGCGCATTAATCGCGGCGACGTCTACCTCAATGGAAGGCTGGTGCCGGAACCCTATGTGCCGGAAGAGTACCGCGATCTGAAGTCCATGCCGGAGACGGTGATTCCCGAGGACGAGTACTTCATGATGGGCGACCACCGCTCCATCTCCTCGGACAGCAGGGAATTCGGCCCCGTGGACCGCGACCTGATCTACGGCAAAGCCGTCTTCGTCTACTGGCCGACGAAGGATGCTGGCGTGGTGAACTGAGACCCTCCCTGACACGGAAACAGATTCTCTGGATTGGGGCGAGCGCACCTGCAGGACGGGCGCGCTTTTTCCACCGGGGTGAACCCTTGCACGCATGCGAGAATTGCTGGGTCTTCTTGAGGACTCCTGTTGATCACTCGACATCTTCTGGCCCAATTTCGTTTCTCCTGGAGCCACACGCATGCAGCGCAGAGATTTCTGTAAGATCATGGCCGCCGCCGCACTCGCCAAAACTGTACCGTCAATCAGCCAACCAAACGATGTGCCGCCCGGATTCAACCGGTATACCCAGGATTACGCTCAGTTCTGCGCGTTGCCGCCGGAGAAGCGAGTCTTCTATTGCCTGCGCGGCGGCAAGATCGTGGAAGCAAAACTGGATGAGGCGGCATGGCAGCCACCCGCATATGACTACAACCCGAAGCCCGTTTCGCTGGCGGGTGGAATGTGGAACAACGTGCCCCTGGAGTCGCCCATCCCCGATCTGGCTGGCGGGGGACCGTTCAAGCCTGCGTGGGACTCTCTTCTCGAATACGAAGCCCCGGATTGGTACCGGGATGCAAAGTTCGGGATCTGGGCGCACTGGAGCCCGCAGTGCGTGCCGGAAGCCGGCGATTGGTACGCGCGGAATATGTATATCGAAGGGCAGCAGCAGTACCAGTACCAGCTCGGACATTATGGGCCGCCCTCGCGCTTCGGATACAAGGACCTCTGCGCCCAGTGGACGCTGTTGAACTGGGAACCGGATGAACTGATCGCGCGTTACAGAAAGGCCGGTGCCCGCCTCTTTATTACCCTCGCCAACCATCACGACAACTTCGACGCATGGGACTCAAAACACCAGCCGTGGAACTCCGCGGCGATGGGGCCGCATCGGGACGTGGTGGGAACCTGGGCCGCCGCGGCTCGGAAGCAGGGGCTGCGTTTCGGGGTTACGGTTCACCAGGCGCGCAACTGGTGGTGGTTCCAGCCTTCCCATGGTGCGGATAAAGCCGGTCCGCTGGCCGGCGTGCCCTACGACGGAGAGTTAACCGCCAGCCAGGGCAAAGACCGCTGGTGGCAGGGGGTCGATCCGCAGCGTCTGTATTGCGTGAAGCATCCATCCGATGCCCTGCCCGATCCTTCGTACGTAAAGAATTTCTACGACCGGACGCGGAACCTGATCGATCAACACAGTCCCGACCTGCTTTACTTCGACGATTCGTTGCTGCCGCTGGGCTGGGGCGGGATGAATATCGGCGCGTACTTCTACAACAACAGCATGAAGACCCATGGCGGAAAGCTGGAAGCCGTTTTGAACGTCAAGGACGTCCCCGATCGCCTCGCCAAGGCCGTGGTGGCGGACTATGAGCGTGGGCTTACAAGCCAGATCATGAAGTATCCCTGGCAATCGGAGACGTGCATCGGCGGCTGGCACTACCTTCGCTCTCTGTACGAGAAGCCGGGCGAATATGGCGGCTATCTGCCGCCCCGCGACGTGCTTCACTGGATGATCGATACCGTCAGCAAGAATGGCACCTTCATCCTCAACGTTCCGGGCAGGCCCGACGGAACGATTGACAGCAAGGAGATCGCGGTTCTTGACGGCATCACATCGTGGATCGAGGTCAACGGCGAAGCCATCTACGAAACGCGGCCCTGGAAGGTTTATGGCGAAGGCCCCAACAGCGTGAAGGCAGGGTCATTCCAGGGCGACAGCATCAGCAAACTGGGCGAGAAGGATATCCGCTTCACGCGCGACAAGGCGAACAAGTTTGTCTACGCGATGGTGTTGGGCTGGCCTTCGGAGCCCGTCCTGGTGCAGGCGCTGGGAACCTCGGCGGCAACGAGTCCAGGCAAGATTGCGCGGGTTGAACTGATCGGAACGCAGGAGACGGTGAACTGGAGGCAGTCGGCGGACGGTCTGCATGTGGAACTGCCCAGGCAATATCACCCCGCGGTGGATTACGCAGCTTCGCTGAAGGTGACGCTTGCGTGAATCCCTGCCGGTTGGCTGTGGGAAAAGGGGCCCCGGCGGGGAAGGAGAGAAACCTGCTAAAATCGATTGAATCCACTGCTGGGAGAGGCAATGCAGGCACTCCTTGCGCTCGAGGACGGGCGCATCTTCCGCGGCGAAGGCTACGGGCACCCAGGCGAATGCCAGGGAGAGGTAGTTTTCAATACTTCCCTAACCGGCTACCAGGAAATTGCGACCGACCCATCCTACGCCGGACAGATTGTCGTTCTCACCAACCCGCAAATCGGGAACTACGGCACAAACCAGGCCGATAACGAAGCCTCGAAGCCCTACATCGAGGGCCTGATCGTGCGCGAATTCTCGCCCATCAGCTCTAACTGGCGCTCCGAACAGGTCACCGACGAGTACATGGAGCGCTACTCTGTTCCGGTGCTGGCCGAAATCGACACCCGCGCGCTGGTGCGCCACCTGCGCAACAATGGCGTGATGCGCGGCGTGATTTCGACGAAGTCGGCGGATGTCGAAGCGCTGGTAGCGAAGGCGCGCGCCATCCGCAAGATGGACGGGACCGACCTGGCGAAGGTGGTCTCGACCAGACAGGCGTATCACTTCGATCAGAGCGACCCGCGCTACCAGGCAGGCGATCCGCTGCTGCCGGGTTCGATCGATGGGCCGCAGTTGCACGTCGTCGCGTACGACTTCGGCATCAAGCAGAACATCCTCCGCATGCTGGCCCGCGAGGGCTGCAGGGTGACGGTGGTGCCGGCGCAGACTTCCGCCGCCGACGTGCTGGCCATGAAGCCTGACGGCGTGTTCCTGTCGAACGGCCCCGGCGACCCCGAGCCGGTGGATTACGCCGTGAAGGCGATCCGCAACATGATGGGGCGCGTGCCCGTGTTCGGCATCTGCCTCGGTCATCAGTTGTGCGGACTGGCGCTGGGCGGCAAGACCTACAAACTCAAGTTCGGCCATCACGGCGGCAATCATCCGGTGCGCAACAACGTCACCGGCAAGGTGGAGATCACGGCGCACAACCACAACTTCGCGGTTGATCCCGATAGCGTGAACGCGAACGAAGTGGAGCTGACACACGTGGACCTGAACGACAACACGCTCGAAGGCCTGCGCCACAAGACGCTGCCCCTGTTCAGCGTGCAGTATCACCCTGAAGCCGCGCCGGGGCCGCACGATTCGCATTACCTGTTCCGCGACTTCCGCCAGATGATGAAGGAGTGGAAGGGATGAACTTCGCCGCGAACGCGAGCATCGGCATTTCAAGACAGCGGGGCTTTTGGCTCCGCTGTTTTTTGGGCCCGGCTTTGGGAATTTCATTGTTGTGTTCATCGGCTTGCGTCTCATTGAATGCGCAGATAGCGGAGGCCAAGCCGTTGCAGCTTGCACACGTTGAGGGCTACGTCGTCAACAGCGACGGAAAACCAGTGGTCAATGCCGAGGTCACACTGGCTCAGGATGAAACGGTAGCGTTCAGAACCCGCACAGATGCCGCCGGTGCGTTTCATTTCGATCACGTTCTGGGCCACTACTGGTTCCGCGTTGCGCGCACCGAATATGCGCCGGCCGCCCGCGAGATCTACGTTGGAGACCTGATTGAAAGCTACGTGCAGCGAAAGAAGCTCTACGTAATCGTCGGCCCCGGCGCGTGCGCCGACGAATGCTCGTCCATCTTCACGAACAAACGCGATTTTGAACACGCAATTCAGAAAATGAACAGACATTGAGTCAGGGAAACAATGCCACGCAGAAATGACATTCAAAAGATCCTGGTGATCGGCTCCGGTCCGATCGTGATTGGGCAGTCCGCGGAGTTCGACTACTCCGGCACGCAGGCCTGCAAGGCGCTCAAGGCCGAAGGCTACGAGGTGGTGCTGGTGAATTCGAACCCAGCCACCATCATGACCGATCCCGAACTCGCCGACCGCACCTACATCGAGCCGCTCACGCGCGAGTACGTCGAAGAGATCATCCGCAAGGAAGTCGACATGCTACCGCCCGGCTCGGGCAAGTTCGCGCTGCTCCCCACCGTCGGCGGCCAGACGGCGCTGAATCTCGCCGTGGATCTGGCCGATGCGGGCATTCTCGACAAATACAACGTCGAGCTGATCGGCGCCAAGCTCGAAGCCATCAAGAAGGCCGAAGACCGCCTGCTTTTCAAGGATGCGATGATCCGCATCGGTCTCGATGTTTCAAAGTCGGCGCTGGTCAACAATCTTCGCGATGGCCTCGACTTCGCCGGCAAACTCGGCTTCCCGGTGTTGATCCGGCCGAGCTTCACACTGGGCGGATCGGGCGGCGGCATCGCGTATAACCGCGAAGAGCTGATGGAAATCCTGGCGCGCGGCCTCGATCTGTCCCCGGTACACGAGTGCCTCATCGAAGAGAGCGTGCTCGGATGGAAAGAATACGAGCTCGAGGTGATGCGCGACCTCGCGGACAACGTCATCATCATTTGTTCGATTGAGAACTTCGATCCCATGGGCGTGCATACCGGCGATTCCATCACCGTGGCCCCGGCGCAGACCCTCACCGACCGCGAATATCAGAAGATGCGCGATGCGGCCATCGCCGTGATGCGCGAAATCGGCGTGGAGACCGGCGGATCGAACGTGCAGTTCGCAGTGAATCCCGCGAATGGCCGCATGACGGTCATCGAGATGAATCCGCGCGTGTCGCGGTCCTCGGCGCTCGCGTCAAAGGCCACCGGCTTCCCGATTGCGAAGATCGCAGCCAAGCTCGCCGTGGGCTACACGCTCGACGAGATCCCCAACGACATCACACGCAAGACGCCGGCGTGTTTCGAACCGACCATCGACTATGTCGTCACCAAGATTCCCAAGTGGCAATTCGAAAAATTCCCCGGCGCCGACGACACGCTGGGCCCGCAGATGAAGTCTGTCGGCGAGGTCATGGCCATCGGCCGCACGTTCAAGGAATCGCTGATGAAGGCCTGGCGCGCGCTCGAAACCGGCAAGAAGACAGGCGCCGAAGTGCTGGAGCCGCGGCGCCTCACGCAGATGCTGGTCACCCCCAAGCCGGAACGCCTGGGCTACATCCGCTTCGCGTTTGAGCGCGGCTTGAGCGTGCGCGAAGTGGCGCGGCTGACGGGAATGGATCCCTGGTTCCTGTTTCAGATTCGGGAAATCACGCTGGAGCAGATGAAGATCGCGCAGACAACACCGGAAGCCATGGACGCAGAGCAGATGCGCAGGCTCAAGCGGCTCGGCCTGAGCGACGAACGCATCGCGACCGAATGGAAGCTCGAAGGCCACGAGGGTGTGAAGCGCGTGCGCGAACTGCGGGAAGGGCAGGGAATCCGGCCCGTGTTCAAGCTGGTAGACACCTGCGCGGCGGAGTTCGAGTCGATGACGCCGTACCTCTATTCAACCTACGACGAAGAAGACGAGGCGCCGCCCACCGGCCAGCCCAAGATCATCATCCTCGGCTCGGGGCCGAACCGCATCGGGCAGGGAATTGAATTCGATTACTGCTGCTGCCACGCTGCGTTCGCACTGCGCGAAGACGGCTACGAGACCATCATGGTCAACTGCAATCCCGAGACGGTCTCGACGGATTACGACACCAGCGACCGGCTCTACTTCGAGCCGCTGGTGCTCGAAGACGTGCTCGCAATTTATAACCACGAGGCGCAATCCGGCGCAAAGATCGGCGTCATTGTCCAGTACGGCGGGCAGACCCCGTTGAACCTCGCACAGCGTTTGCGCGCGGCCGGCGTGCCCATCATCGGCACATCGCCCGAATCGATCGACCTCGCGGAAGACCGCAAGCGCTTCGGCAGGCTGCTGGAAGAACTGCACATCCCGCAGCCCGCGGGCGGCACCGCCACCAGCGTGGATGAGGCGCTCGCGGTCGGCGAAAGGATTGGCTATCCGGTGCTGGTACGGCCCAGCTACGTGCTCGGCGGGCGCGCCATGGTGATTGCTTACGATGCCGCCGCAGTCGCGAAATACATGCGCGAAGCGGTCGAGTACTCGCAGGAGCGCCCGGTCCTCGTCGATCATTTCCTCGAAAATGCAGTCGAGGTTGACGTCGATGCGCTGTGCGATTCCAACGATGTCATCATCGCCGGCATCATGCAGCACATCGAAGAGGCCGGCATCCACTCCGGTGACTCTAGCTGCGTGCTACCCGCGGTTTCCATCCGCGAGGAAACGCTCGAAACCATCCGCGCCTACACCCGCAAGCTGGCGCTGGGGCTCAAGGTCATCGGCCTCGTCAACCTTCAATTCGCCATACAGAAGGATGCGACCGGCACCGACCATGTCTACGTTATCGAAGTCAATCCCCGCGCGTCGCGCACCGTGCCGTACGTCTCCAAGGCCACAGGCATACCGCTGGCCAAGGTGGCCGCGCGCCTGATGACCGGCCGCACCCTCCGAGAACTGCTTCCCGAGCAACTGGCCAGCGGTAAGGACCTCGACGTGGGCGATCATTTCTATGTGAAGTCGCCGGTGTTTCCGTGGTCCAAGTTCGCCGGAGTAGACACCGTCCTCGGGCCCGAAATGAAGTCCACCGGCGAAGTAATGGGCGTGGCGGAGAGCTTCGGCGAGGCGTTCGCCAAGGCGCAGCTCTCAGCGGGCCAGATACTTCCGTCGGGCGGCACCATCTTCTTCAGCGTCAACGACCACGACAAGCCGGCTGTCGTGGACCTCGCGAAACGTTACGTGGACCTCGGCTTCAAGATCGTCGCTACGGAAGGCACGGCGCGCGTGCTTGAAGCCGGACTCGGCTTCAGCGTGGACACCGTTTTCAAGGTGAAGGAAGGGCGTCCGAACGTCGTGGACCTGATCAAGGGCGATCGCATTCAGCTCATCATCAACACGCCGCGCGGGCAGGACACGTTTTTCGACGAGATGGCCATCCGGCGTGCAGCGGTGCTGGCGCGCGTACCCACCATCACCACCATGGCGGCGGCCCAGGCGGCGGCTGAAGGGATCGCGGCGACGCAACGTCGTGCGATCACTGTCAATGCACTGCAGAATCTGCATGAGGCGCAGCGGTAAGGGCCGCTATCCACTCTCACCGTGCGGTTCATGCCTTCACCCCCATGTGCCACAAAGAAGGCGTGCCCCGAGGGCTTCCAGACGGGGCACGTACAGGTGCGGGACGGGTGAGCAGCGCCGGTTCCTACGATGCTGCCGACCTTTTGCGGCGGAGCGCGAATCGTGCGCCGATCGAGTAACCCATAAGGGCGGCCGCGGGCCAGGTGCAGAGGAACGGTCCGTTGTCATCGAGCAGCCCGCTGGGCCGGGGAATGCTGAACAGCGCCCGCGACAGCTTCTCCGTTGCGCTGCATTGATTGCACGCGTTCGGACCGGTGGGCATATCGATGATCCAGAGACTGAGGATCAGCACCCAGATCAACCCCGCGAGCCACACATGTGTCGCCATTTCATCCGGCTTTATCCGCGTGAAAAAGAATCCCACCACCAATGGCGCCGCGATGGAGAGCAGCAGAATCAGGTTCTGCGACACAGAACTGGGATTGATCGCATAGCCCGCGAGCATCAGGGCCATCCAGGCGCCCAGCGCAATCACGCTATGCAGAAAGAACGATAGCGCCTGCTGCGAAAGCTTGTCGCTGCCATCGTCCTCCTCCTCCATCATCAATTTCGTTGTCATCGTTCGAACTCCTGAAACCACCTGGGACCCCTGTGACGCGGTGTGAGTATGGGTGGAATTTCTACTCAATAAGGTACACTCGGCCTCGCGAATCCACAATTGCAGATCGCACTCATTTCTCGTGGCGAACCACGCTATGCAGGTTGAAAACTCCCCTGCCGATTCCGCACGTTGAACTGGGAACTCATCGGCTGTGGCAATCAGCGTAGTTTATGCACCGGCGGGTAAAATAGGCCTATGGTATTGGAAGGAATCTTCGCCGCGGTCCCCACGCCATTCTACGCGGATGAGCGGGTGTATTTTCGCAAGATCGAGGCCAACATGGCCCGTTATTCCCGCAGCCTGCTCTCCGGAATGGTTGTGCTCGGCTCCACCGGCGAGGCCGTGGAGCTGAATGACGCGGAGTCCCGCGAGGTGTTGCGCGTGGCCGCTGAGGCCACTGCGGCGGAAAAGGTGCTCATCGCGGGCGTGGGCCGCGAGAGCGTCCGCGCTACCGTCGAGCTGGCCGAGGCCGCCGCCGGCTTCGGATACGATGCCGTGCTGGTCCGCACGCCCACTTACTATGCCCCGCTGATGTCCACCGCCGCGGTGCTCCACTACTATCGCAGCGTCGCGGATCGATCCCCGCTGCCTGTGCTGCTCTATCACATCCCCAAGTTCGTGCCCTACGCTTTCCCGGTGGAAACGATCGCGGAACTGGCGCAGCATCCCAACATCATCGGCGTCAAGGATTCGACGGGCAGCGTCGATCGGATCCGCGCACTTGTTGAAACCACAAAGAACGCTCCGCGACGCACCGTAACGGTCACTCCGCTATTCGAAGCGGTTACCGGCCGCATGCTGCAGCCAAGGGTCGAGCCTGCCGAAAATTTTGTCCCCGCGGCGGGACTGGGCGGCGTAGTGGCGGTTGCCGTCGCGCCCCCTGCTCCACAGATCAAGACACGCACAAAGGACGTGGGCTTCCAGATCCTCACAGGATCACCGGGAACGCTGCTCGAATCTCTCCAAGCCGGAGCCAGCGGGGCAGTCCTCGGCTTCGCTGCCTGTGCGCCGCAGGCGTGCCAGGAAATCTATCTCGCGTGGAAGGACCACGATCCCACCCTGGCCCGGCTCAAGCAGGAGCGCATCGCGGGACCGAGCCTGCGGATTGCTGGTGCGCTCGGCATCGCCGGCATCAAGTACGGCTGCGACTTCAACGGCTATTACGGCGGGCGGCCGCGCTCACCCCTGCTGCCCCTCAACGCGGACGAAAAAGCAGAGATCGAACGGCTGCTGGTTGAGATCCGGAATTAGGTCAACTTCGGATACGCTTTGTCCGCCCTCTGGATTCCCACCCTCGCACTTGAAATCAGCGACTCCATCGATCAGTGGTTGCGCGTGGATGGGGCGCGGAATTCCCCGGATACTGCAAACGAGAAACAGGCTTAGAACTTGGTCATTAGCAGAGGCACGATCGCTCCGGCAAGAAACACCATTACGAGCGCGATCCGGTTGCGGCGGAACTTCCACGCCATCCAGGCGCCCGAGAGCGTTGACGCAAACAGGCTCACGCACACAAGAACGAAGAAAGCCTTCAAGGCAACTGGCTTCGGCGGCGAAACGCTGGTTCTTGACGTCTGATCGGCTCCCGGCGGAACAGTCGGTTGCGCGGCGGCGATGACCTCGGTCTTCCGGGACTTGGAACTGCCGGCCGACTCCGGCAACGAAGGCTTATGCGGCGGAAGCTGGGCCACCTGTTTCTTGTGGATCTGCGCCAACACTGCAATCCAGTGCGGCGGCGTGTACGCGCCTTCCGGGGAGCGATCGTTCAAATTGAGTGTCTGGAGAGCGCCGCTGAAGGCAAAGAACAGAAGGGCGGGCGTGGTAAAGATCCCCAGATACAGATGGATCTGGCGAAGCCAATATAGAACATGCGCGCGCATGCGATCAGGTCGTTCTCCTCTGGTGAGTGTCTAAGGGAAGCAAGGCGGGTACTTCTACGATTGTACGGACCCGCCTGAGGGAAGTCTTAACTCACCAGGAACGAACTTCGATTCGGGAACCCGGGTCAGTTGTATCGTTCCGCCGCAACGGGTTCCAGGCTCTCCTGGAGAAATGCTCCCGACTCCGCCGAACGTATCAGGCGGTGCAAATACGCCCGCGAGATGCTCAAGCTGCGCGCCGCCAACGTCTTGTTCCCGTGGTTTTCCCGCACCGCCGCTTCGGCCAGCCTGATCTTGTAATCGCGCAACTGGCGCTCGAACGAGCCCGCAGGGAGCGCCTCTTCAAGCTCCAGGGTCGCTTCTTCGCGCAGGTGCGAGGGAAGATCCTCGGCTCGAATGGTCTTTCCCGCCGCCACGATGATGGACTGCTGCATCACATTTTCCAGCTCGCGCACATTGCCCGGCCAGGAATAGCTCTGCAGGATCGTCATCGCGCTGGGGTCGATGGAGGTCACAGCCTTGCCGAAACTCTGCGCATACTGGCGCAGGAAATGCATTGCGATCTGAGGGATGTCTTCGGCGTGCTCCTCGAGTGCCGGAGTCTCGATCTTCATCACATTGATGCGGTAGTAGAGATCCTGGCGAAACTTGCCCTGCGCCACCAGTTCGGCCAGATTGCGATGGGTGGCAAACACCAGCCGCGCGCGCAGCGGAATCAGCTTGTTGCTGCCCAGCCGGCTGAACTCCCGCTGCTGCAGCACGCGCAACAGCTTCACCTGCGTATAGGGAGACAACTCGCCGATCTCGTCCAGGAAAAGAGTGCCCTCTCCGGCCTGCTCGAAGTAGCCCTCACGTGCGCCCACGGTTCCCGTGAAGGCGCCCTTTTCGTGGCCGAACAGTTCCGCTTCGATCAGCGTTTCGGGAATCGCGCCGCACGAGACCGCGACAAATGGCTTGCGGGCGCGGGAGCCCCGGTTGTGGATGGCGCGGGCGACCAGTTCCTTCCCGGTACCGCTATCGCCCACCACCAGCACCGAAGCGTCGATATTGGCCACGCACTCCACGAGTTGATGAACCCGCTGCATCGCCTCGCTGGAGCCGACCATGCGATTGGGCTCCTCGGCAGGCGCCGGCGCCGGGCTTGCCGTGATCGCCGTGTCCTTGACGAGGGAGGCTTCATAGGCCTTCCGCAGCATCAGGCGCAGCTCTCTGACCGACGGCGGCCGGCGCACGTAGCCGTACGCTCCATCCCGGACCAGGTCGGCAGCGGTCGAACGCATGTTGTCGTCCGCCAGTACGACTACCGTGTGCCCATCCGCCACCAGGCGGGAGGCTCCCTCCATCCGCTCCTTGAGTCCATCATGGTTCAGGTTGAGATCGAGGATCACAACGTCGCAGTTCTCATCCTCCACAAGGTTCCGGATTCCATCCTCGGAGGATTCATAGAAGAACTGAAACTCTTTACCCATCGCCGAAGACAGCAGCGGCTGAAGGGCACAGTCCTGGGAGTACAATCCGATACGAATCAAGGCAACTCACTCCTGCAAACCGCAAGTGAAGATTGAAAGTGTCCTTACAGTATCGATGTTTTTCTTTCCCGTAAATACAACGAATGGCGCATAGAACTACACCGGGGTACTGTCGCCCCGGGGTACCGCTTCCCACGATCTGCGGGCCCGGTACCGTACACCCAGGTACCACCCCATCCCCCGGGGAGGTGTCGTCCGGCCTTTGCACCGTGGTCCTTACCTGTAAACAGCAGGTGACACCGTTGTGGGTATTCCCAAGTCAAATTACTGATAACAAAAGTCTTGTCCATGACTGGAGCTTTGGACTCCCAATTGCTCCTTTATGAGCATTCCATCGTCTTGAAGGAGACCTGGACATGCCGCAGATCCTGCTCTGGCCGACCCTCGCAGTACTCGCCGGAGTCTGCGCAATCATTCCGGCGGTGCAAAATACGACCACGCGCAGCATTTTGTATTGGCTTGTGCTCTCACCCCTCGTTCTCGGGCTGGTGTCGGTGGTCTGCCTTTCGGGGGTCCGGTAATCGCAAATGAGCATTCATTCCATTGCGTGGTGGCCCACCGTTGCCGTCCTGGGAGTTGCTACCTTCACCGATCTGCGCAGCCGGCGCATTCCCAACTGGCTGGTGCTGCCGTTTATGGCCGCTGGAATCGGCGTTTCGGCCTGGCAGCACGGCTGGCAGGGATTGGCCCACAGCCTTGAGGGACTGGCTCTTGGCGCGGTGCTCTTTGGAATCCTCTTCGCCATGGGCGGCATGGGCATGGGGGATGTGAAGCTTTGCGCCGCCATCGGAGCCTGGATCGGGCCAGCCCAGTTGATGCTGGCGCTGGTGATTACCGGACTCGCCGGCGGTGTGATGGCCTTGGGATGGGCCCTCGTCGGCGGGTTCGTCGGCGAACTGTTCAAGGGATCGAGTGACCTGTTACTTGGCTCGAGGGAACGCGGGACGCTGGCGCATCCCGAATTGAAACTGTCGAATCCGCACACCCGCAAGATGCCGTACGCTCCGGCGATTGCCATCGGAACACTGATTTCATTTTTCGCCCAAAAGGGCGGTCTATAGCAGAGCAGCCGGCTGAACATGAAGGAGACGGGCCTCCCGGGGCCTGAAGAGTATAAGTATGTCGAACATGGGATGGAGTGCGGATTTGGAGACCACGGCGGAAGGGGCGCGCAGGGGCGGGACGGATCTTCTGTCCGTCCTGGTGCTCGGTCCCGACGAACGCCGCCGCAATGAGGTGGTCTACGCACTGCAGGGCCCGCTGTGCGCCGAACCACGGCAGATGCCCCTCTATCCCACAATGGCCCAGGTTGCCCGCCTCGTCGAAATGGCCCCCGACGTGGTGATCATCGATCTCGATTCCAACCCCGAGTCTGCTCTGGATACGGTGGAAGGCATCTGCCAGGCCAGCTCTGCCACGGTTATGGTCTTCTCGTCGGGGTCCGATTCCGACCTGATGATCCGCTGCATGCGTGCCGGCGCCCGCGAGTTCCTCAGTCTTCCCATCGCGGTTGGAAACATGGCGGAAGCCCTGGTGCGTGCTTCGGCCCGCCGTGCCCCGGGCCGCGCGGCCCGCAAGGCGGATGGCCGCCTCTGCGTATTTTGGGGCGCCAAGGGAGGCTCCGGCGTCACCACCATCGCCACCAACTTCGCCATCGCGGCGGCTCAGGAAAGCGGTCAGAGAGTGGTGCTGATCGACCTGGATCTTCCCCTCGGCGATGCGGTGTTGAACCTGGGACTGGTCCCAACCTATTCCACCGTGGACGCGCTTCAGAACTACGCCCGCCTCGATACCAACTTCCTGGCCAAACTGATCATGCAGCACGATTCCGGCATCAGCATTCTCGCCGCTCCGGGCAAGCTCGTTCCGGTCCCGTTCTCCATTGAGGCGGTCGACAAGCTGATCCAGGTGGCCCGCCAGGAGTTCGATTGCGTGGTCGTGGATTCGGGTTCGCGCTTCGACCTGACCGGAACCATGCTGTTCGATCCGGCTGCCAATGTCTACCTGGTCACCCAGGTCAGTATTCCCGAATTGCGCAATTCCAATCGCCTGGTTTCCGAGTTCTTCGCCGCCAAGGTGCCCAAGTTCGAGATCATCCTCAATCGCTTTGAGTCCTCCGCGCTGGGACTGGATGAAGATCACATCACCAAGATCATTACCCGCAAACCCAATTGGAAGGTGCCCAACGACTTCAACGCCGTGCGCGAGATGCAGAACAACGCAATTCCCCTGGCCATGAACCAGTCGGGCATTATGCGCGTCATCCGGCAGATGGCGCGCACCGCGTTCGGGCTGCCGGACAAACCCGCGAAGAGAAAGAAACTGATGAACCTGTTTTAGAGAGGCCTCGACCCCGTGAATGCACCCATTGACGCCCTGGATCTGGAAAAATACAAAACGGATATACATCGCACGCTGATCTCCAAGCTCGATCTGGAGAAGCTCTCCCGTGTCGACACCCAGCAGGCGCGCAAGGTAGTCTCCGGCCTCATCGACGAGATCATCCGCGGCCAGGGCACGCCGCTCAGCTTTGACGAGCAATCGAAGATCCAGGCGGACCTGCTCGACGAAATCTTTGGCCTCGGACCCCTGGAGACGCTGCTCCGCGATCCCGACGTCTCCGACATCCTGGTCAACAGCAAGGACGTGGTGTTTGTCGAGCGCAAAGGCCGGCTTTCCAGGACCGATGCGCGCTTCCGCGACGATAATCACCTGCTTCAGATCATCGACCGCATCGTCTCCCGCGTCGGCCGCCGCGTCGATGAGTCCTCACCCATGGTCGACGCCCGCTTGCCCGATGGATCGCGCGTCAACGCCATCATTCCTCCCCTCGCGCTCGACGGGCCTTCCATGTCCATCCGCCGCCAGGCCAGCGGTCCGGTCAATGCCAATCGCCTCGTCGAGCTCAAGAGCGTGTCGCCGGAGATGATGATGGTGCTGGAGTCGGCAGCCCGCGCGCGCCTCTCCATCCTCATTTCGGGCGGCACCGGCGCCGGAAAGACCACGCTGCTCAACATCCTCTCCCGCAACATCCCGCAAAGCGAGCGCGTCATCACCATCGAAGACGCGGCCGAACTGCACCTCAACCACCACAACCTCGTCCGCCTCGAAACCCGCCCCCCCAACGTGGAAGGGCAGGGCGCTGTCCGCCAGCGGCAACTGCTCATCAACTGCCTTCGTATGCGCCCCGACCGCATCATCCTCGGCGAGGTCCGCGGCGAAGAAGCCTTCGACATGCTGCAGGCCATGAACACCGGCCACGAAGGTTCCATGGCCACCATTCACGCCAACACGCCGCGCGACGCCCTCATGCGTCTCGAATCCATGGTCGCCATGGGCGGCCTCGCGCTCACCGAGCGCACTGTCCGGCAGCAGATTGCCGCGGCCCTCGATATTGTTGTCCAGATCACCCGTATGAGCGACGGCAGCCGCAAGATCACCAGTGTCTGCGAGGTCACCGGCATGGAAGAGAACGTGATCACCATGCAGGAGATCTTCATCTTCGAGAAGAAGGGAATCGCCATGGACGGCCGCGTGCTGGGCATGTTCCGACCGTCCCGCATCCGTCCCCGTTTCGTTGAGCGACTGCAAATCGCGGGCATCATCCTGCCCGCCAACACCTTTGACACCGTGATGGAAGTCAATTGAGCCGAAAGGAGGAGGAACCATGCTGTTGATCCTGATTCTGATCTTCGTGGCCATCTTCGCCATCGCCGCTCCGCTGCTGGTGTGGTTCAGCGGCGCCCACAATGCGGCCAAAAAGGAAAAGGTCGCCGCGGTGCTGGACTCGGCGCTCGGCAAGCCGACGGAAATCGTCAAACACGATCCGTCCAGCTTCCGCAGATCTGAAGTTTCCAGTTCCATTCCGCTCCTCAATCGATGGCTGCAGAAGCTCGACCTTGTTTCCCGAGCCACATTGCTGCTGCGCCAGGCCGACCTGAAGATGACCCCGGGGGCGTTGATCCTGATGTCCCTCGCCGGCTTCGCCATCCCTGCCTATCTCGTGAATCTGCGCTCCGCCCCCATCCTCGTCTCCCTCGGAGTGGGCGCAGCGGTCAGCGCCGTGCCATTCGCCTATGTGTGGTTCAAGCGCGCGCAGCGGTTCGGCAAATTCGAGCAGGGCCTGCCAGAAGCGCTCGATCTCATCGTCAGCGGCCTGCGCGCCGGTCACAGCCTCAGCTCCGCCATGGGCCTCGTCACCCGCGAGTGTCCCGATCCGGTGGGAACCGAATTCCGCATTGTCTACGACGAACAGAACTTCGGCCTCGAAATGCGGCTGGCGCTCGAAAACCTGGTCAAGCGCGTTCCCCTGCAGGACCTCAAGATGGCCATTACCGCGATCGTCATTCAGCGCGAGAGCGGCGGCAACCTCGCCGAAGTGCTCGAAAAGACCGCCCACATGGTGCGCGAGCGCTTCCGCCTCAAGAAACAGGTAAGCGTGCATACGGCCCAGGGCCGCATGACGGGAATGGTTCTGACCATCCTGCCCATCGCGCTCGGCATCGGGCTCTACATCCTCAATCCTGAAAACGAAAGTCTGCTCTGGAGGCGGGAGATCGGGGTCAAACTGCTGATCGGCGGCGCCTGCTCCCTGGTCATTGGCACCTTGTGGATTCAGAAGATCGTCCGGATGAAGGTGTAAGAGGATTCCATGACTATTGCCATCATCGTCTTCTGTTCTGTTTTTCTCCTCATCGGCAGCGTCGGCTTTCTGCTGTTCTATCGCGAAGCCATGGTGCAGCGCATCGCCGCGGTGGTATTCGACCGCCCCCAGAAACGCGGCATTGCCGGCACCCTCGAAAAGGCGAGCGAATCGCTGGGCGTGGTTCTCGGTAAGGTCGAGAAGGTCGTTCCCAAGTCGGAATCCGAAGTATCGGTGGTGCGGCAGCGGCTCATCCGCGCCGGCATGCGCAGCGATTCGGCGTTGAAGTCCTTCTACGCCAGCAAGGCGCTCCTTCCCCTCACCTTCGTCATCATCGTTTCGTTCACCGGCATGGCGAAGGATAGCCCCTTCATCTACTATGTGGCTGCTCTTGGTCTGGGGTATCTGGCGCCCGACTTCTGGCTGGGCCGCAAGATCAAACGCCGCCAGGAGGAGCTCCGCCGCAGCCTCTCCGACGTTCTTGACCTGCTCGTCGTCTGCCTTGAAGCCGGCCTCGGCATGGATCAGGCTACAGCCCGCACCGCCAGCGAGTTGGCTGGCACCCACCCCATCATCGCCGACGAACTCGACATCGTGGTGCTCGAACAGCGCGCCGGCCGTCCACGCGCCGATGCGTGGCGCAACATGGCCGACCGCACCGATGTCGACGTGGTGCGAAACCTCGTCTCCACCCTGGTGCAGTCGGAGCAGTTCGGAACCAGCATTGCCAAGACCCTGCGCACCCACTCTGACACCATGCGCACGCAGCGCGTGCAGCAGATTGAAGAGCAGGCCGCCAAGACCACCGTAAAGCTCATCTTCCCGCTGGTCTTGTTCATCTTCCCCACCCTGTTCCTGGTTACCCTCGGGCCGGCCATCATCGCCATCTCGGAGCAGTTCAAGGATCTCTTCAACAAATGAGAAGAAAGGAGGAACCATGGATACGCCCACTATCATTCGCATCGTCGCTGGCGTTCTCTTTGTCGTGGTCCTGGTGCTGCTCGTGCAGCGCCGCCGCTCCAAGGTTCGCTGATGTACGCGGCAGATCGCCGGATCCTGCGTGTCGGGATGACGCTCCCGCTTTACACCTGCTGGACGCACTGTCATCCCACGCGCTTGTCCATCGCCACCACCCCTCGCGTAGCGGACTCCGCGGGGAATGACCACTGGGGCAAGCCCGGTTCATGGTTCGGGAAAGGAGGAAGAGAAGTGCACCGCCAGGATTTCTGCGTGTATAACCAGACCAACGAGTGCTTTCTCAGCCTCGGAGCAACGCTGGGCGATCGTCCCTTGGCGCGTCTCAAGCAATGGCTCGGTATCGGCTCTCACCGTGTCGATGAAGGATGCTGGATCTTTCCGCAGAAAGGCCGGCGCGCGCTGGGCTTTTTCTCCGCCCGCGACCTCGTTTACCTCGACGCCAATCATCGCGTCGTGCACGTCATCGAATCCCTGCCTGTCCTCCGCACCGCGCCATTTCGCAGCGAGGCGGCAAGTCTCCTGGCGCTTCCGGTGCATACCATCTCGTCTTCGCACACCCAGCCCGGCAATCAGCTTCTCATCTGCGCGGCTTCAGAGATGGAGCTTCGCCTGCGCGCCCTGATCAAACAGGAGGTAGAACAGAACCCGCCCGGCCCTGCAATGGAAGCCGGTACCGCCCCTGTTGCAACCCACTCGCCCGGCGCACGGCGCATCGAGTCTCCGGTGGCCTATTACGCCGACGGTGGAAAGCTCTCGATCCACGCCATTCGCGACCTCTGCGCCACGGGTCTCTTTCTGGTTACGCGCGATCGCTGGCCCATCGGCGCCGAGGTCAAAATGAGCCTGCAGCCCATCGGTGGCCTCGACGACAGAAACAGCGGCCCTGTCACCGTCCGCATGCGCGTCAAGCAATGGGGCGTCGATGGGGTCGCGCTGGAGTTTGCCGGCAACTCTCCGGACTCTTCTGGTCGGCAGTCTCTGTATGTCTGCTGAAAGGAATTCAAACCTGCCGCCGGAGGCGGCTCGACAATTGCTCTATCCGTCACCCGCGAGCACCGTTGGCCCAGGAAATGCCCCGGGTGTCGGATCAACTTGGGCCCGGATTTTCCGAGGAGCACTCTAATCACTGTCTCCAGGAATAATCAGCAATACTTCCACGGCCGTGGGCTTGCCCTGCTGCTGTGCAGGTCGGAATTGCCACTGGCGCAGTTGGCCCAGCACGAAACTGCCGTGGATATATCCCTGCGGATAGGCAATGGCCAGATTCTCCAGCCGGCCCAGCTCATTCAGCACTCCATGCACCATCAGGGCGTCGGCATTCAGATCCCTGGAAAGCAGATTCGGCCGCATGATGTCGTACGGCCACGGCGCCACCAGCTGCGTCACCGCTCCACCCGCTGCTGCATCCACAGAACGAAGCTGCGCATACTGCAGAATCCAGGCCTTCGGCGTTCCCACATGCAGGTAGGCCGTATACGCCACACGATCGCTCCAGACTGGCTCGATCTCGGGATAGCGATCCGAAAGGGAAGACCCCACCACGATCACGCTGAACTTCCCGTCCTTCGGCAGTTGAATGTGCTCCGCGGTCTCGCCCGCGGCGGACGGCTCCTGCCCCGTGCGTTGCGCATCCGCGACCGCCGTGCCGGTGCCTTTGGAAAGGCTTCGTGCGCTGCCCGCAGTCCCTCCAGCCGCATTTCCGCTGGCCGCGGATCCTCCTCCTGCATTTCCTCCGCCGGTAGTCCCTGCGCCTGCGGTTGCTCCGCCATTCGCCCCCAGTGCGGAAGTCGGCTGCCCTGTGGCAATTCCATCCTTTACTCCTTTTCCGCGGGCCTCGTTCAGGGGTGGAAGCACCGCGGTCCCCTCATTCATGCGCAGGTCCGAAATCGACAGGACGGCGGCCGGTGTCGGCGGGTCGGAAGTCCGGGAAACCGTAGACGGTGCGATATGTACGTCCGTAGCGCCTTTCATCGCCACCGGCGAGGTGCTTCCTGCCGGAGGGGCCTGCACCGTGGAGGGCCGATTGGTCGCGGCAAGGGGCAGTTCTGCCGGATTGAGTTCCTCGTTGGGCACTTCGACCGAAGTCTGATCGTTCGCCGTCGTCGGCCTGTCCGGCGGTGGCGGAACCACCCGCGGCGTTGTCTTCACCTCCGGTGTCCATATCATCACGGTGGGAACTGGCGCTTCCTCAGACAGCACCATGTGAGTGCGAATCTCCGGCTGGATCAGCGTCGCTTTGCTGTTCCCGCCTTCGGGCAGCCGGATGGCAGGTACTGCCCGCGGATGCGGCTCATTCCGCGCCGTCTGCTCCGCCGCGCCGTCTCCCGCGCCCATGCCATGGGGCGGCATCTCGGGATGCGGCGTGAGCTTCTGCGTTGGGTAGAGTGCTTCCGCGGCTCTCGATGCGGCTGTCTCCGGCACATGCAGGTCCAGGTGCCGAACCTTGTAATTGCTGCTGATGGGATCGGTTTTGATCACCGGGTTATAAAGCAGCCCATACGACAGCAGCGCAATTCCTATCCCATGCAATGCAATCGAGATCGCGAATCCCGGAAAGCCCCGGCGCGTGGGCGCCGTTGCGCTGAACAGACCCGTCAACTCGCTCCCTGTAGTGATCAAGCCCGGAACCCTCAAGGTACTTCCGTCCGCGAAACGCCGGTTGTTACCTGCAAGAAAACTCAAGACCGTCTGAGAAAGACTCGATCGTTTGGTTCAGGCGGACACCGTGCATTCCTGGTTGAGCGGATTTTCGGTAGTATACAGCCGAGATCCACAACTTCACCTGTGCTGACTCTGACACGCTGGTTGCCCCAGAGTTAACGGCCCGCACCATCGGGGTACCTAACTTAATACTAGGTACTGTGGAGTAAACGGCCTTACGCTTTATTGTCGGAGCAGTACATCCAATGAATAGAAAACTTTTGACCGTACTTCTCTTAGCCTTCGTGCTCGCCGCGGTGTGCTCCTTTGTGGTCTATCGCATGGTGGGCCACAAGGTGGCGGCAGGCCACGCAAGCGCCACCACCAGGGTCGTGGCCGCTGCCGCCGACATCAAACTGGGGACCATTCTCAGCGCCGCCAATCTCACCACAATTGAAATCGCCGGCCCTCTTCCCAGGGGCGCATTGCTCAAGCAGGAGAATGCCATCGGCCGCGGCGTGATCGCCAATCTCTACCAGGGCGAGCCGATCCTCGACAGCCGGCTTGCTCCCATCGGTTCCGGCGGCGGACTTGCAGCCAATATCAGTCCCGGCATGCGCGCCTGCGCCATCAAGGTCGATGAGGTCGTCGGCGTCGCGGGATTCGTTACCCCCGGCATGCACGTCGATGTCCTGGCCTCCGGCGATCCCCCGGGCAATCCCGACCCCAACATGGGCACCAAGGTCAAGACCCTTCTGCAGAACATCGAAGTGCTGTCTGCCGGCACCGACATCCAGAAGGACGCAGAAGGCAAGCCGCAGCAGGTCCATGTGGTCAACCTGCTGGTCAGCCCCGAACAGGCCGAACTGTTGAGCCTTGCCAGCAGCCACGCACAGATTCAGCTCGTCCTGCGCAACCCCCTCGATACCAAAACGACTGAAGTGAAGACCACTGGGCTG
>Ga0335069_10003079_pt1 | contig 25405 bp, 22 predicted proteins | sample Lox_Sample_11_FD_206714 | JGI IMG/M metagenome (GOLD analysis project Ga0335069, IMG submission 206714) | Soil microbial communities from Loxahatchee National Wildlife Refuge, Florida, United States - Lox_Sample_1.1 | ecosystem: Environmental > Terrestrial > Soil > Wetlands | place: USA... | reverse complement strand
AGGCACCAAGCCCCTGCACGGCGTCGACGACCAGGAAGGGCTGCCTCAGTTTCCAAGCAGCTGCCTCTATCGCAGGCACCAAGCCCCTGCACGGCGTCGACGACCAACAGGTTCATCGCTGCACCTCCCGCTGAGCCACCCGCATCGCAGGCACCAAGCCCCTGCACGGCGTCGACGACCACTTACGCTATTTTCTCTGCTGAATCAATAATTTACTCTGCCTGCTGCGAGCGCCTCTTCCCCCAGCGACCTTTTTTCTCCTTGGAGTCACCGCCTTCGCCACCCACCGACGGTGCGAGCACCTCGGCCTTCTTGCGCGCCGCTGAGCCGCTCGCAAGCAGATTCTTGCAGTGATTCTCGTCCTGGTCCCACTTTGCGCCGCACTCGCACTGGTGCTCCAGGCTCTGCCGCGCCACGAACGCGAACACGATCCCGCACGAGTTGCAGGTCTGCGTCTTGTATTTTCCGTCGACCTCCTCGAACGCCGCGCCGCGGGTCGAGCACGCGTTTTTGATTGCGTCAAAAAACACGCTCGGCGCCGCCAAGAATCGCGAGCGACGCTGGACGCTGTCCTTTCCCTTCGCCCCGTCGAGCGGGTCGGGCAGCTCGGCAAAGTCTCGCAGGTCCATGCCCGCGACGACGATCCTCGCGTAGGTCTTCGCCCAGCGGGCCGCGACGCAGCGGTAGAAATCCTTCCGCCCGAAGATCAGCTTTTCCCGCTCGTCGCACTCCCAAAAGCGGAGGTGCTTGTCTTTCTTCAGCCACTGCTCCAGGGCGGCGAAGATCTTCGCGTCGCCGTCGAAGCGCTTCCTGCTCCACTCGGAGATCAGGAACGCGAGCTTCTTCTGCGACCGCCACATCGACATCCACTCGGTGGCCTCCCTGAGCCACTCGGGCGCCCCGTCGGAGATCCACTCCTCCAAATCCTTCTTGAGCGCCTCGAACCGCTTGTCGCGGATCGCGCGCAGCGAATCGACGCGCGCGATACCCTCGATGTATTTCGCCGGCACGCGGACCTCTTCCCGGTGGCCGTCGGATCCGACCGCGAAGGCGACGCGCAGACCGCCGTCAAGAAGGTTTCGCCAACCGAAATTCACCGCCAGGGTCGGCCCGTGCGCGCGCGTCGGCACCGGCTCGTCGTCGACGGTGAGGAGGAGCTGCCACTGCGTTCGGGAGCCGACTTTCCTCGCGATCATCTGGACCCACTTGATGGGCGCGTTGTCGGGCAGCGGCCGGTACCCGTTCTGGAAGTCGATCCTCCACGCCGCCCAGACCGGCGCGCGGCCGTTCGAGCCAATCCGCAGCCTCGCGACGGCGACTTGCCGGCGCTGCGAGCGCTTGCTGCCCGGCGTCGGCCGCGGCAGCTCGACGACGCGGCCATCCTTCTTGACCACGCGGTAGTCCTCGTCGCGAGGCTCCTCGATCTCCAGCCTGAACCGCGTGTCAGCGCCGGACATCGCCGCCGTCCTCGACAGCCCGTGCTGTAGCTGCACGGCAATCGCCCCGCCACCATCAAAGCGCGGAAAGTGCGGGAGCGACCCCGCCTTCGACGCCATCTTCGCCGCGCGCTCGACGCTCTCCGCGATCTTCAGCCGCGTCCCCCAGGGGAGCCCGACGTCGCCGGCAAGATTGTAGGCGCGCTTCGCCTTCGCGTACGCCTCCTTGTCGACGGCGCGGAGCTGGTCCTTGATCGTCGGCGTAAGGGCTTTCCTGCCCGCGTACCAGGCGTCGCGCGCCACCTTGAGCGCCTCGCGCGCAGCCTCCAGGCGGCCCTTCGCGGCCCTCAGCTCCTCGGCGCGCTCCGACTTCATGTCGTCGTCGGGCGGCAGCATGTCGCCGCCGTTCGAACGCTGCCGGCGGCACGCCTCGAACGCCGCCTTCTCCGCCGCCTCGGCCGCCGAGAAGGCGGCCCACTCTGCCGGGAGAGCGCGCTGGTAGATCAGGTCGATCTCGATGCGTCGCTCGCGCTCCAGCGCGACGAGCCCGCACTGGTAGGCGTGCGCGATGCGGAGCTGCTCGTGGACCTTGTCGGCGTTCTCGACCGGAGCCCAGGCGACGAAGGAGTAGTTACGCATTTTGACCTTTCTCGGCGAGCGCCGCCGCCGAGTCGAGAGTCACGCGCACCCAGGAGGACAGCAGTCTCCCCTGTGCTTTCGCGACTCGCTCCCAGCGGTTCACCTGCTGAGCAGTGACGAGGACGGAGAGCCGAGATTGTTTTCGTCGTGGTTGTTTTTTGAGCATTCGACAATGCTACACGGTCGATATTACTAATGCAACAAAAAATATTATGCGCATGACTGGCGCCTGAGCATTTCTGCGGACCGCCCACTCGCTACGACCATGGTTAGAACGAGTGGGTGAAGGGGTATTACTCCTCCAGCGCCGCGATCTGGCGCTGAAGCTCCTTCTCGGAGAGATCGCTGAGGCGACCCTCCTGCTTCTCGGCGAGGATCTTGAGGAGCTGCTCGCGCTTCTGCTTGTTCGCCGCGCGCTTCTCGGCCGCCTCCAGCTCGTCGAGCTTTGCCTCGATGACGTACTTGACGACTTCGAGCGCCGCCTCGCGCCGCATATAGTCCGGGGTCTTGGCGGTCGTGGTCTCGACGAAGTTCTCCTCGGAGATCTCCTTCCAGGCCTTGTTCGCCGCCTTGGCGATGGTGTTGAGGTTGAAGTCATCCTTCGAGCGCAGCGGAACGTCCCACAGCTGCTCGACGGACAGCTCGCCGCGCGTCGACGCGAAGCGGAGCTTGTTGCGGGTGGCGAACTCGAACAAATTCTTCATGATCATTCTCCTTTTACCGAGGTTTATGCAGATCCGAAGCGAAAAGATGCCCAACAACCATATTCCGATGACCAGAAAAAATGCAGCTCGCCAAGTCGCTTGCGATCTTCCTCTGATGGAGCGTTTTGCAAAACATCCACCACAAGCAAAACGTCGTGCTCGCAGTGCGTAGGATTCCAGGTTTGTTTTTGGTACTTGGCGAAAATTTGCAGTGCCTCGATTAGCTCGCTCACGCGCCAACCTTCACATCGAAGAGCCTCTGCCTCCTGCCCTGCTGGACCTTGACGATGATGCTGTCCCTCTTCGTCGACGAAAATCCAAGCCCAGACAGCGCGCCCTCGACCGGCTGGCACTTGGTCTTCTCGCCGATGATTTCGAACACTTTCCTGTGCTGCTCCAGCCGCGGGTGGAGGAACTCGTTGTAGATGCCGCGCGCCGGCTCGTCGCACCTGCACCCGTCGAGCAGGAAAATCGTGTGCTTGTTGCCGACGGCGTTCTCGCCCCAGTAGTTCGGGGACAGCGTGACCGCGCTGACCTTGGCGTACTTCTCCGTCGAGAGCCCCCACTTCGTCTGAGAAATGTTCGACGCCGTGACGCCTGGCTCTCCCACCTCGACGCGCTCGACGACGCCGCCGCTCAGGTGGAGCGTCGCGACGTGTACGTCCTGCTTGTCGCGCACGGTCTTGTTGTACGAGAAGTGCGAAATCTTCCCGGCGCTCTCGACCTCGACGACGAACCCGACGTCGACATTCTCGCGCTTGCAGTAATTGTTCACCACCACCCTGTAGGCCCCGTTCGGGATCGTCCCCATCCAGGCGACGTTCTCGACGGCCTCGCGCGAGCGCGGACCGCCCGCGTTCATGTCGACGTCCAGCTCGCCGCCGGTCCAGCCGCGCTTGTTGCCGAAGAAGATGTGGTCCCGGAGGCTGGCCGAGCCGCGGCCCTGCGGCTCGTAGACGTGCAAGTCGAGATCGTCGTAGTTGAACCACGACAGCGACACGCGCAGGAGCGCGCCCTCGACCTTGCCGCCGGCCTTCTTCACGCGCTCGGCGATGGAGTCGGCGACGTTGCCGGCGTAGCTCCACGCAAAGTCGTTCGCCCAGCGGAAGAGCTGCCGCGGCTCCGGGTGGACCGGCGCCGTCAGCGACACCAGGTTGCCAAGGTGCCGACCCTTGAGCAGAAGCTCGACGCTCGTCGCCTCCGGCAGGACGCGCGCCACGAAGTCGTCAATGCCGATCTCCTCCGCGCGGCTCTCGTCGTCCTCGGTGCTCCGAGGACTCGACGCCTCGGCGTGCTTCATGAGCACGTCGCCGAGGCCGCCCCTCATCTTCGACTTCGCGGCGCCGTCGACCCACTTCACGTCGTTGACGGAGATGTCGCCGATGACGGCGAACCGCCGCTCCAGCGCCGGTTCGAGACCGAGCGCCTCGATCGTCTCCATCGCCTTCTTGACCATGCCCGGTGTGATGATCGCCGACGTGCGCTTGTAATTCTGCGGCGCGACCTTGGACTCGAAGCTCGCGACGGCGCGCTCGACGTCGACGCCCTCGGAGAGATCTTGGACGAGGGTGCCGATCACAGTGTTGCGGAAGCGCGACGCCGGACCGTGCGCGTTGCTCCAGCAGAAAACCTGTCCATCTCGACCCTTGCCTGCATCGAAAAGCGCCAGGTAGGCCTGCTGCGCCTTCTGAAATTCGACGACCGCCCTCTTGTGCTCCTCGCCGCGGTAGAGGTTGTTGGCCTCGATGAGCGACAATACCGTCTCGACGGCGCTTGGAGCCAGCTCAATCAAGCCCCGCCCGAAGACCTCAACCGTCGTGCGGTATTCGCCGCGCACCGCGTCTGGCGACGCGGCCTGCAAGTGCCTCGGGATCTGGCCGGTGTAGAAGTGCTCCCAGAGGAGCGCCCTGCCAGAATCCTTGTCGAGCGAGCGCGTCTGCGCCGCGCCGAAGCTGTTCTCCTTCTGGCTTACGCGGTAGAGATCGGAGATCCTCGCCCCCAGCACGGCGTCGCGGAGGATCTTCGCGACGACCTTGTACGGGTGCGGCGCCCTCTCGGCGGCATCATCCCAGACGGTGCGGGTGCGGACGCTGCCGCGCTCGCCGACGGTGACGACGTTCCCGGCCCGGCGGATGAAGTGCTTGCAGCAGCCACAGTCGTGCTCGCTCTTCTTCTTGAAGATCGGATCGGTGCCCTCCGGAAACGCCTCCAGGTACTGCTTGAAGAGTGCGTCACCATCGACGGCGGTGACGAAGACCTGCTGCGTGGTGAGCTTGACCATGTCCTGGAACGACGCGGCCACCATCTTTGCGAACACCGAAAACTTGTCAGTCGCCATTTCTCAATTCCCTCTCACACGTGAGTTGTACGTACAATGTTAAACGCGCAATGTCAACGCAGTAATTTCGGCGTCCCCGGAGGGAGTTGAACCCCCGACCGCTCGCTTAGAAGGCGAGTGCTCTATCCGACTGAGCTACGGGGACAGAATTACGAAGCTCTCACCGACGTGGCCGCGTGCTCGTAAAAATCGAGCTTACCCCAGCGTCCGCGCAAATGCCCCTTGACCCAGCGGGCGAAATTGCGCGCACACACGCCGCAGAGCACGGTCCTATCGCTGAGGCGGTGGCCTGTGGCCTCGTGGTAAATATTGTCGCAGCACGCGCATTTCACAGTCGATCTCCATGCGAAGGTGAGCGGAAGGAGAGGGATTCGAACCCTCGGTGCCCTAGACGGACACGGCACGTTAGCAGTGTGCTGGTTTCAGCCTCTCACCCATCCTTCCAAAAAGTACCCGAGACGAGACTCGAACTCGTACGCCCCGTAGGGCAGCGGATCTTAAATTCGCCGCGGCTACCGTTTCGCCACTCGGGCAAAAAAGAACGTTGTTTTCACTCGTCCGTGTCTTGTCACAGAGGTCGCCCGCGCAATTCCGCGGCCCCGTCGCGCGGCTTTCTACAAGGGCGTGTCGCGTGCTTCGCGAGTGAAAACAACGAGAGGAGGGTGTGAGATTCGAACTCACGGAGCACCGGAGCGCCCTGCGGTTTTCAAGACCGCCGCCTTAAACCACTCAGCCAACCCTCCGACGGAGCCCACGGGCTCCGCGTACTACTCTTCCTCTTCCAGAGGCGCATTCCAGTACGCGTGCGAGAGGAGATACTGCTTCCAATTCTCCGGCATCCCCGGGTTGTACGCCATCCCGTGCTCCCCCGCGTCCGGCAGCTTCTTCGGCCTGACCGGCGTTGAGAGGAGCCTCATACTGGCCTGCGCCGGAGTTCGCCCAGCCTTCCGCTGATTACACGGCATGCAGGAGACGACGATATTCTCCCAGCAGGTCTTGCCGCCCTGCGACTTCGGAATCACATGCTCGTACTGAAATGAATGTCTCGATACGTGCGTACCGCAGTACTGACACCGGCCGCGGTCGCGGGCGTAAATGCCGTGGCGAGAGAATTTCACCGCCTTGCGCTTGCCAACGTGGACGAGCAGCCGAATAATCGACGGCGCCTTGATCTGCCAGTCGGCGCCGTTGATGTAGCGGTCCGGATACTCCTCCACAATCTCGGCGCGCTTCTTGATGATGGCCAGGACTGCGGCCCGCGTCCACCGTATTCGCGAAATTGGCTGGTAGCCGATGTCCAGAACGAGCGTCTCCACGAGGTATCCTCCTTTCTTTTTGAATTGTACCGGCGGCCGGAATCGAACCGGCACGGGCCAAAGCCCAGCAACTTTTGAGGCTGCCGCGACTGCCAATTCCGCCACGCCGGCAGAGTGCTGGTTTGCGGGAGAGTGCAGAGCCAGCCCGCACACCTGAAGCCGCCGTCGCGGCCACCCCTGTCGCAATTTCGTCGGAGCAGCGAGACTCGAACTCGCACGATCTTTCGATCACTGGTTCCTAAGACCAGCGCGGCTGCCAATTACGCCATGCTCCGGTGCGATCGGCGAGATTCGAACTCGCATGCTCTTTCGAGCGCTAGCCCCTCAAGCTAGTGCGGCTACCAATTACGCCACGATCGCGTACGGGGCGCGAGAGTTGAACTCGCCTCATTCTCCCTTGTAAGGGGAGTGCATTCACCACGATTGCTAGCCCCGTAATTCGGTTGTTCCGGCTGGACTCGAACCAGCGATGGGTCGGTTATGAGCCGACTGCCTTAGCCACTAGGCGACGGAACAATATTGCGGGTCTGGGGATTGAACCCAGGTCTTCTGGTTATGAGCCAGACGGATTACCGCTTTCCCAACCCGCGGCGTCCTCGGCGAGATTCGAACTCGCAACCACCGCCTTAGGAAGGCGACGCTCATCCAGTTGAGCTTCGAGGACTCTCTTTCTTCAGCCGGCGATTCTCCGCAATCAAATCTTCGAGGAGTCGCTCCCGAAGTCGCTGATCGCATAGGCTGCACTTGCCAAGCTCTTCCTGGCCTACAATTCTTTTACACGCTGGGCACCTGTACATTTCTCCCTCCTTTCTTTTACACTATTTATTTTGCGCTCTCAGCAGGACTCGAACCTGCGACCTCACGCTCCGGAGGCGTGCACTCTAATCCAACTGAGCTATGAGAGCAGTAGCGTCCCCGGAGAGAGTTGAACTCCCGACCTTCGGTTCCGTAGACCGACGCTCTATCCAACTGAGCTACGGGGACAAAAGTGCTGTCAGCGAGAATCGAACTCGCATCCTCGCCCTTACCAAGGGCGTGCTCCGCCAATTGAGCTATGACAGCCGGCGATAGTGGAGGATAGGGGGCTCGAACCCCTCGCCCTCGGCTTGCAAAACCGATGCTCTACCAACTGAGCTAATCCCCCGCGTGAATCTTGCCCAAGATTATAATCTTGCACAAGATTGGTGCTCGCGGCTGGTATCGAACCAACTACCTTCGGCGTGTCGAGCCGACGCTCTACCAGTGAGCTACGCGAGCGTGGAGTTGGTCGGAATCGAACCGACAACCTTCGCGATGCCATCGCGACGCTCTCCCATCTGAGCTACAACCCCGTGAGTGCCTCGTCAAAGAATTGAACTTCGATCTCTCGATTTTCAGCCGAGCGCTCTTACCCATTGAGCTAACGAGGCGGTGGCGCCATCGACGGGATTTGAACCCGCAACCTCTCCCTTGACAAGGGATTGCTCTGCCAACTGAGCTACGACAGCATCGGGGCGACGGACGGGAGTTGAACCCGCTAACACGAGATCCACAATCTCGCGGCTCCTCCATTTTGCCTTCCGTCGCAGTCCGTCCAGCAAGGTTCGAACTTGCCACCTCCCGCTTATCAAGCAGGCGCTCTACCAAATGAGCTATGGACGGGAATTGTCGGAGTGGCACGATTTGAACGTGCGATCTCACCGTCCCGAACGGTGCGCGATACCAGACTTCGCTACACTCCGATGCCCTCTTCGTCCGTCGACAATTCCGACGGCACTGCGTCGAGGCTACGTAGAGTCCGAGTGACACGATTCGAACGTGCGGCCCCCTGCGCCCAAGGCAGGTGCTCTACCAGACTGAGCTACACTCGGAAAACTCCGGCGTCCCATGGGGGATTTGAACCCGCCGTGACCTGATCGAGAATCAGGCAGCCTAGCCGCTAGCTGAATGGGACAACACCTACTTTTTAGGTGCTGACGACTAAATTTTAGGTGACCCCGACGAGACTTGAACTCGTATTCCCGACGTGAAAAGCCGGTTTCCTGACCATTAGAATGACGGGGCCGGAGAGATTCCGACGGGAGTCGAACCCGCGCTGCTCGATTTGCAGTCGAGTGCCTTACCTCTTGGCTACGGAACCAGCTCCAGGGGAGGGATTCGAACCCCCGACCATCTGATTAACAATCAGCCGCTGCTGCCTCTGAGCTACCCTGGAATAAAGACGGAGCTGGACATCGGGTTCGAACCGATCACCCCCTGCTTACAAGGCAGGTGCTCTACCAAATGAGCTAGTCCAGCATTTGATCGGGAGGAAGGAATCGAACCTTCAACCTGGGGCTCCAGAGGCCTCCGCTCTGCCAGTTGAGCTACTCCCGAATACAGCGTTCAGATCGGGCAGGAGGATTCGAACCTCCAACCAATCGCTCCAAAGGCGATTGCTCTGCCAATTGAGCTATGCCCGAGCAGTGCGCGTGGCGAGACTCGAACTCGCAACATGCTCGCTTGGAAGGCGAGTGCTCTGCCGATTGAGCGACACGCGCAGAGTGCTGCCGGCAGGATTCGAACCTGCGCATCACCGACTTAAAAGGACGGTGCCGTTCCACTTGGCTACGGCAGCTTAGTATTCGGTGTGCTGCGTTTTCGCATTTCTCTTCTCCTCTTTTTATATTCTCGACTGTATTCGCTGTGTGCCAATCTGCACATACTGCACTTACAGTATCGGTATGCCGACAGCGTCCCATGAGTCCCGCGGGCGAGCACTCTTCCTAGTTCGTGTACAGTCTTTTCAATGTGATGACGAACACAAAGAAGCTGACATTTTCGCAGCTCATTCTGAAGTTTTTTCTCAGAAACTCCGGCCAATCTAGAGGTGATTGTAAACCCTTTCTTTACAGGATTTTTATGGTCTATTTCTAGATTCTTATTCTTACAGCCTTTGACGCTGCATTTGCCACCGAGCTGAACCATTGCTCTCGCCAGCCTACGATAGTATCGATCTAACATGTATTTTCTCATGTAAGCGTTGTACGCGGCTCTGTCTTTGCTCGCCATTCAGCAAAGCCTACCACACGGATTAAAAGCGCTAGTGCCCCGGGAAGGACTCGAACCTTCGTCACACGCCTTAAGAGGGCGGTCGATGAGCCTACCATCAGGCCAGGGCATTGCCTCGCCGTACAGCGCGAGGTCTTCTTCGCATGATCGACTATTCGATTTTCAAAGAGTGGGGCCGCTGGGACTCGAACCCAGTTGTCCTATCGGCGACGGGGTTACAGTCCGTCTCGGTCGCCTTACCGTCAACGTCCCCTTACGTCAGTGCGGGTGACCAGATTCGAACTGGCCGCCTCTTCCATGGCAAGGAAGCACTCTACCAAATGAGCTACACCCGCATTCCCGCATTCAAATCGTGCCCAAGAGAGGAGTCGAACCTCCAACCTGCCGCTTACGATGCGGCTGCTCCAATTGAGCTACCCGGGCGCACAGCGGTAGGGAATTGAACCCTATGACGGCCAGATTTGGAGTCCGGCCCGAGCCCCAGCATCTCCGCTGCATAATTCACCACAATCCGTTTCGGTCCTCCTCGCGTTAGAAAATGCGAAAAGGGCCGGGAGACTCGCGTCTCGCCGGCCCTTTTTCGATCCCTCAAAATTCGAGGTCTACTAGGGGCCGGCTCTCCCGCGATTGATGGTGCTCAGGCAGCCGGCAAAATCGAGTTCGGGTTTGGCATACGGCTTGGCCTGCGCGCACGACCACACCTGCGCCAAGTGGCGCATTCTCGGGTGGCGTGTTTGCGTGCAGGTGCTCATTGAAGGTACTCCCAGGTCTAGAGGCCTTTCACTAGAACGTCAAGAACTATTTTTACACCGTCGGTGACTCGGTGTTAAGTTCATCTCCATGTCGGAAAACGTGTCGGAAAAACCGTCGGAAAAACAGTTCTACGTCTGCGACAAATGCCTGGCCGGCTTCCGCGAGGACGCGCGCGATATCGGTCAGCACGGCGCGCTCGACACATTCGCCGCGAGACAGGGTGGCAACAAGCCTTCTTGAAGTAATTCGGGTGATTCGAGGACAGGTGCCGTTTGTTCACCAGTTTCTAAACAAAAGGAGACGTCAATGATCATCGAAATTCGAGCGGCCGAGGGCGGCGACGACGCCAAAGATCTCGTCGAGGAGCAATTCGCCATCTACGCGCGCGTCGCGGCCCGGAGGGGTCTTTAGCCTCGCGATCATCGACCAGCGCCCAGGGCTCACCGCCTTCCGCGTCGACGAGCGCGGAGCCTCCGTGTTTGCCGACGAGGCGGGCGGCCACCGCTGGCAGCGGGTTCCGCCCAGCGAGAAGCGCGGCCGAGTCCACACCTCGACGGTGACGGTGGCGATCCTGCCGGAGCCAACCGAAGCCCAAGTCAAACTCGACCCGCGCGACCTTGACATCGTAACGTGCCGCGGCTCGGGGCCGGGCGGCCAGCACCGCAACAAAACCGAGAGCGCGGTCCAGGTCACGCACCGGCCGACGGGCGTGCAAGTTCGCTGCGAGTCGGAGCGCTCGCAGGACCAGAACAAGAAGACGGCGCTCGCAATGCTGCGCGCGAGACTGTGGCAGGCCGAGCAGGAGCGCGCAGAGAGGGAGCGCGCCTCCGACCGTCGAGCACAGGTCGGCAGCGGAATGCGCGGCGACAAGCGGAGGACGATCCGCTGCCAGGACGGACAGGTAAACGATCACGTGACGGGGAGAACGTGGCGGCTGCGAGACTATTTGCGCGGCGAGTGGTGATTACAAGGAGCCTCCCAGAAAATACGTCGCCCACGTCGCGGTCTCGATTCGCGGCCAAAAAGTGTTGCGCCAGACGGGTAGGCGACGCCGATCGGGTCGCCACTGGTTATCGGTCGACATTCTCCACGGAACATTGCCCATCCACCGCGTCGCGCCGGGGAAGTAGCTCCTGATCTCTTGGTGGCATAGCCGCGAGCGCATTTAAACGCGCCTCCTCTTCCGCCACTTGCGAACCACCTCACGCAGCCGTCGAGGCTGGTCAGTGACGAGGCGGATATCATTAAGCGGCACCCCAATTTCCAACAATCGCTCCCGGGCGCGAGCCTGGCGTCGCGCAGGCTCGTCAATCAGCAGGCCGAGCCAACCAGGGTGCGGAGGCATCCAATTCACGGTACTTGACCGTGCTGCGCAGCGATTCGCTTCGCGCACGCCTCCGAGCACGCGTGCGCTATACCGTCACCAATAGGCACGGACCAGCAGCCTTGCGGGATAGGCGCACCGCTCGAAAGCCACGTGCAACCCTCGCCATCCTTGTCCCAGTCCAGTACGCGAGCACCGCAGACGCATACGGCTTCACCTGGCGCACTCACCACAAATTTTCGACCTTACGATCGACCTTCTCCGCGTACCTGACGCAGTTCGCCGTTCCGCCCGCGCTCCCGCTCCACGCAGCTATCAGTAAATCGCACGCGTCGACCATCGCCTCGTTGCGACGCTGCATCTTTCCGGGAGCATAGCCGCCGGGTGAGATGATCCTCACCGTGCAAGCCTTGGCGATTAGCTCGCGATAGTATTTTTGCGCGTAGAGCGGCCACCTGACCGACTGCCCGGCAAATGGGACGTAGGCGTCAAAGGGGATCTCAAGCTCGGCGCAGACGCTCGCCGCGAGCGTGTCGAAGCCGACGGCCATGCCGGAGATTGCGGTCAGCTCTGAGTGCTCGGATTTCAGCTCCCCGAGGCGAGCGAGTAACTTCCCACGCAGACCAGCTCTCTTGTGAACGTCAAGCTCGCGGTGGCCGGTGAAAGCGACGATCATTTTCTAAGTCTCCTCCAAATTATCGCGAACTCGGCTTTCGCGTCTTTCTCGATCTGCTCGGTGCGCTGGCGCGAAATTGCCCAGCGAGTCAGTCCGGCTGCGTACAGCGCCGCGGCTACGTCATCCATTGTCATCTTCTCGCCAGTCAGCCCGAAACGACGCTCAAGAACAAAGCGGTGCTGCTCGCTCAGCAACCCGAGCGCCTCTCGAATGCGAGCCGACTCAACGTTGCGAACAAGAAGTTCCTCAACGCTCGGAGACGAGTCTGCTAAATAGTCGCCAATCGTCACGCTTTCTTCACCCTCCTCGCTAGAAATCGGAGCATCAAGGCTCTTCGATCGCGCCCAGAGGGCCTTCAGTCCGTACAGCGATTTACTGCTGATATTTGCCGCCGCACACCACTCTTCGTCGGACGGCTCTCGGCCATGCTCTTCGACAAAGCGAATTTTCGCCTGCATTGCAGACGTCTGCTTGTCGTAGATGTGGACAGGAATGCGAATAGTGCGACTGTGATCCTGCCACCAACGAAATGCGGCCTGCTTAATCCACCACGTCGCGTACGTCGTCCAAGCAAAGTCAGGATTGTAATCCTCAATGTGCTCAAGCAGCACGATCTTCGCCGTCGCGCACATATCCTCGACGTCCTCTTCCTTCGCCTGCCCGCGCGTCTTCGCCATCGCAATCTTCCTGCACAGGGAGGTGGTCATCATGTCAACCGACATCACAAGCTGACCAGCTGCGACCTTGTCGCCACTCTTGGCGCGCGCCGCCAAGTCTCTCTGCCACTCCCGATTCTCCTGCGACGTGCGCTTGACCTTGCGCACCTTGACTTCCTCGTCTTCGCCGGAATAGGACAAAATAGGCTTACCGGCGGCCAGCGGAATCTCCTCAGATTCCAAATCTTTGTCATCTTCGGTCAGAATCTCCGCAGGCGTTAATAGGACTGAATCGGGATCGTCATCGGATTCGGATTCTTCATCGCCATCCGCAGCCTCCCCGCGCCTTGGCGGCGACGGTGCTCGCCGGTTCTTCGGAGAAGGGAGTCGAGGCGGCGCCGCCAAAGGCAAGGCGATCAGTTTGACGGGCGCGTCTGGCACTTCAGGTTCCGCCTCGTGCGCCGCGCGGGACTCTCCGAACAACACCACGCCAACACCGTTACAGTTACCGATGCGGAACGTCACCGGCTCGGCGTCCGGCGCCAGATTCTTCTTGAATTGCAGCATGGCACGCTCACCGTCGCCGCGCTGCGAGACCACGAGCACCGAACGCGGAATACCAACGATGTCCTGGCCGCCGAGCGGCTTCATCTCATCCGCCTTTGAGCTATGGTGCACGACCAGGATCGTCGCCTTCGTGCGCGCGGCCATCGCTTCGAGGCCAACCAGAACCTCGCGAATGAGCCTGCCGCGGTCGCTCGCGACGTGACCGCGAAGCGGGTCGATGACCACCAGGCGCGTCTCAGGCGTGATCGCCGACTCGATATCAGAGAAGTTGGCCGGCAACCGCAGGCCAAGCTCCGGGCCAAAAAAATCAATCTTGCTGACGTCGGCGCCCGCGGCGTCGAGGCGCGGTCGCAGCGTCAGTGCCGGACTATCCTCGGATACCACGAAGAGAACGCGACCAGGCTCGCGCGACTGGGCGTCCATGGGTAGAGACCTGCCCATGGTGGCCGCGGCGGCGAGCGTGGCCGTCAGGGTGCCTTTACCGAGACCAGGTGGACCGTAGAGGACCGTGACCATTCCGGCCGGAATGCGATCCCTCCAGAACCAGTCGATCTTCTTAGCCACAGTATCGGAGAGCGCGGCTGGCTGAATCTTGGGAGCCGAGAGAGTCTCCTCCGCGGTGCTAGAGGACTCTTCTTTGAATTCTGCGAGCTGCTTTTTCGACGGACGCCCGCGCTTGTAGCGCGTCAGCGGGCCAAATTTGATTTTCTTAGTCGACGCGTCAAGAGCCGGGAAGACCGTGCTTCGACCCCAATAATGCTCGGCACTGGCCCAGTTTTTCAGCGTTGCCGGTGACGCGTGGTCCTGGCACACGTTGGCGGCGAAACCAGTGGCGAGAATAGGTGTCGGCCGCTCGCACACGTAGCACTGCCCGTGCTGCCCGTGCTGCTTCGACTGGTTTGGAACGAATTCAGAGACGGCAAAAATTTTGGCGGCTTGGTGCTTAGACTTATCGTCGACAGTCGCGAGCTTCAGCGCGGACACCTCGGGTGCTGCACTCTGCTTTCTGTAGACGATATTGTAGCACTTGACCTTCTCGCTGAACGTGCTCTTCGGCACGCCAAGCTCAACAGCAGCCCTGCGCTGGCTGCCGCTGTTCCGCTGGAGGGCGCGCTCAAAAATCTCGCGCTCCAAATCGACGAAGCACTTCGGTTCATCGTCATCGTCGACGACGTCAACCGCATCAGATTTTACCTCAGCGAACGCGCCCTCGGCGAACAGGCGCGCCAGAGGCGCCGGCAGAGACACGCCAGCGCTGTCGCACAGCCGGCGAATCGTCTTAGCCTCTTCGAGAAGGCCAGCCAGCTTCTCGTAAATCTCAGCCTCGCGATCGAGCCTGGTGGTGATGATCTTTTGAGGTTTACCGCGGCGGAGACCGTTGCTGTGGGTGATGCCGCGCCGCATGCGCTCAGTGCGCACGGTTGACGGGTAGACTCCGTGGCGCTCGGCGACGACCTCATCAATGTCCTCGAAGGTCTCGTCGCCCCAGTCAATTTTTTGCCGCCGGCCCATTTTCCCCTCTACCTTACCCGCACGCTTCTTCTCGCGACAGTGGTCACAGCGCCAAGTTGATGATTTGTGCTTTCCGCACTGCGCGCACAGACCCTCCTTCCTCCGCTCGTGCTGGGTTCGCCTGATGTAGGCTATGTTTTGCCGAGCGCACGCAGAGCAGCGCGTCTTTCCAGGCTTCCTGCGGGCAGCGTTGCACTTAACGCACAGATCGGTTTTTTCTTTGATGATAGCGTAGTGCTCTGCACTGTGAGGAGGAACATCACCAACGTCGGCGCCCGAGACGGCGAACACGAACTCTCGGCGCACGGGCGGGCGCCCTCTTCGTCGAGTACTACCCACTCACTTTCGCTCCTCGCGCCAGTGGCACCCATCCCCGCCACACTGGCAAATCTCGATGATGCCGTTAGTGGCGCGATTAGCCCGCCGCACGCCAACGCGACTCTCCTTGCACGAATTGTTTGGCGATATCGCAATCAAAATCGCAAATGCTCCAGCCACAGCACCCAAAATGATTATGATAAAAATAATGGATAGCCACCACGGATCTTTCTCATCACCCATTATCTATCACCCGTCGTCAGGCGGTGGAACGCCATCAAAAACCGCGTTCCTGCGGCCTTCGAATCCCACGGTTCGATCTTCTCGTCGAGCGGCTTCACCGTAGACTCGACCCACGGCATCGGCGGCGGGAGCATCAGATCGCGCGCCTCAGTGACCAGGAGGACATTGTCGGCGATCTTGACGCAGTCCGGCTCTTTTTCGAGGAGCCCGAAGCGCTTCACAATCGCGGCGGTCAGGCGGTCCTCGGCGGCCTTGTAGTGCTCGCCGAACCCAGGCGAGCGCTTGAGCGGTCGCGGCAGGTCGACGAGGTACGCCTCGCTAGCGTCGTGCAGCAGGCCCCAGAGCGCTAAGTCGCGAACCGGCACGTGGTGGAGATTTCCGCGCGCTTCAGTGTAGTAGCCGCTCTGGTAGTTCTTCTCGATGTAGTACGCGACGCGCACCGAGTGTTCCGCGACGCTGTAGAAAGACTTACAGTGCCCGGAGAAGCGACACTGGTGGGACAGCGCGTGCGCGATATCCTCGACGCAAATTTCCGACGGATCTGGGTCGAGCGGATAGAAGGCACGCCCCGTTGCCGTCTGAATCCAGTCACCGACTCTTGAATTCACTTTTTCTCCGGCTTCGCGACGCACTTGCAGACCTTAGCGTTGCCGTCGTAGCTCTCCATAACCTGATCTTGCATGCGACACTCGAAGGCGCACTGGCTAATCTCTTTGGTAACGCAGCCTTCGAGGAGCACGGCCAGCAGAAAAATTCGCCCCATTATTTTCTCTCCGTGATCGTCTGCGTCCCGCGCCGCACCGTCCAGTCGTCCGGATCCTCGTCAGCGTGAAGGGCAATATTCGGAAACCGCTCGCGGAAGAGCTTGACCATCTTCTGCACCTTCGACCGCAGCGTCGGGTGCACGTACTTCGTCGAGCGCAGCTCCATCACGTAGAGCGCCGCCGGCAGGCCCCAGGTAACGCGGCAGGGGACGCGGAACCCGAGCGCGGTGTAGTACTGGCGTGTGAGCGGGTCGTCGGTGAGCTTTTTGACCGCCTCGACCTGACTCTGCACCAAGTCGCGCGCCTCCTGCCCGAGCGGCCCCAGCTCAGTGAAGTACCACTCCTCAAAGCTATCGAGGCCGAGGAGCGGCATGCGAATCACGCCGTTGCGGTGGCGCTGAATATCACGAAAGGAGCCGTAGTCGAGCCAGAAGTCGAAGTGAATCTGCCCCAGGTTGGCGAAGGAGTACGGCGCCACGGCGCCGCGCGGTCGATTCCGCAGCAGGGAGATACCGTTGACCTCGAACGGCAGCGTAGACGTCATATAGACGTCGCCGCGCTTGAGCGGCGCGCTCAGCCACAGATCGCTGTCGATAAGTGACGCGTGCGGATTGAGGTAGGTCGTCTCCTCGGCGGCTACCGCCTCCCACAGACGCCGAACATTATTCTCGTCGTGCTTGCCCGAAACGCCGCTCACGCCGGCCGCGCTCGACGAGAAGCCGCTCGACGGGTAGCGCTCGGCGAGCAAGCTGCGCAGCCCGCGCGCCACGTCGCGGACCTCGGGCAGCGGGTGCAGCGTCAAGACGCTCAGGTGGTCGCCGGCCTGGCGGAGGTTCGTGTGCCACGAGAGCTGGGTCGTGATCCCCGCCGGCAGGAAGCCGCGCAGCACGTCGAACGTGCGCGCCTTGACGGCGCCCTCGTACGCCTTCTCGTCCTCCGCCTCGCGCCGCGGGTACTTTTCGCGAATGTGGGCGGCGACGGCGGCCTGACTCCTGGTGTAGAACTCCACCCACCCAGCGATGACTGCCGCCGACGCAGAGCTGTTGATCGGATCGACGACGCGCCGCTTCGACATGTCGATGTAGCGCGTCGACGTCTCCTGGCCCGAGTAGAGCGGCCAATCCTGGATCGCCTTGTCGGCGAGGATGCTCACGTCCTCGATGAAGAGCGTCGTCGAGCCGCAGTCGGCGATGCTCTTGTGGTTGTAGCCAACGTAGAATTTCTCCATGAACTTGCCGGACCCCGACTTCTCGACCTTGTCGAGGTGGGTCTCGACGCTCTCGCCGCTGCGCGAGTAGAGAGCCTGGAGCATGGCGACGTCCTCGGGGCCGAGTTCGTCAATGAGAAAGAGGTTGGTGGAACCGATCGACATTTTGCGCATGGGAGCCTTTCGTCACAGGTGCTTTTCCGGCCACGATTGAACCACAATTGACACTCGGCAAGAATGGCAAACACGCCTCCGGCGCTTGACCGGCACCCGCCTAGGCGTCTTTCCCCTCCCCGCGACGATTTCATAGTGTTGTACTCGCGTTCGCAGCGGGCTGCCGCAGCATGGGCAGATCTTTGGCTGCGGGTGCTTCACTTCGCCGCAGTCTTCTGGCGACGCTTCACCTCCTCGTGACCGAGAAAGAAGCTGATGTGGCGCACATAATCCCCGCACTCGACGGGAAAGACCGTCGCATCATTACTTCTCGACCACAGTGGCCGACGATCTTTTGGATGCGAGTGCATCGAATACCCTGGGTACAGCATAATAAACTCCCACGGACCCAGCATCAGGTGCTCCGGCCAGCAGTCTTTTGCGGTGTGCGCGTACCACTTGTCCCAGTACACCTGCACCTCCCGCTCGATCTCTGCTCGCTCGGCTTCGAGCGCGTTGCGCACTAGATTCGCCGGTCCAATGTTGAAAAATTCGAGAGCGTTGAGCATCTGGAGAGTGTCCTGCGCGTCAGGCTCCCGCCGCTCATCGCAGTCGTGTACATGGCAGTGCGCGCCGGTACCGAAAAACTTCTGTAGCACGCTGAGGTGATCAATGAGCTGTCTCATCGGCTCGCTGTACGGGTAGACCACAATTTCCTCCGGAGGTTATTTCAAGTTATCCAGGTGACAGCTGTCACTCGGCGCTGGCGGTAGCGCTGCGCCATGGAGCGGCGGAAAAACTGCGACCACTGGCAGTCCCAGATAAACTCGTCCATACGCTGCGTGGGAACCCACAGGTCAGTGTGGAGCCTCGACGGCTCACCTCGCGTATCGACTACGGCGGTAATTCGCGAAATAACGCGAAACCCGCCGCCGCGAAAGCGCCTCGCGGTCGAAAACGCCATGATGGACGAAATCAGCATTCAGGCGCCACGATCACCGCGTAAGCGTTGGAATAGCTGACCCACAACCTGGCCCAATTCTCCGCCAATTATCATCGGCAGCATTTGCCGAACCATCTCCATCCCGGATCTCATAATGCGTCGCTTGTTCCAAACCGTATCCCACTGCGGCCAGAGCGAGAGCCGTCTTGAGGAAAAAGCGGGTTTGTAAAGTCTTGTCTTCACGACCGAATACCAGTCCTGGTGCTCAGTCGACTAACGCACGCCAGGCGACTGTGCGGCGCGAGTGAAAATCCAAACTTCGTTTTGAAGCGCCCGAACTGGAGCATCTCCGCCGCATGCGGCAGCCTAAAATGCCAATGCCATATTGGTCCGTGCGTCGCGAGCGTCATGGTCAGCATTCGCTTCAAGTCTGAGCGCTCTGAGGTCCAGTTGGACAAACTCCACACCTGCACTATCCCCCAGGCCTGGTTCACGGCGCGCGGCCGATCAGCGGAAGGACCAGCGCCCGCGCCCTCGGAATCGCAGTCGGATCATTCCAAACGCGCGAGCGTCCGGACGGGTGCGGCAGCGTGACGATCGTGTTGAGGTAGCTCACCATGCCCTTGGTGAAGAATTCGATCGGTCTCACCGCGCGCATCGTCGACGCCAGCGGCGACTTCGACTCGGCAGCGTGCGCCGCCTCTCGGTGCTCGTCGCGGTTGCCGGCCGCGCGGCAGACCTTCTCGCCGAGCAGGATGAGCGTGCGGTTGCCGCCGTCAAGGAGCAAGCGCCACCTCTTCCGCGCCACCTCATCGTCCCACTTCGTTCCGCAGAGGTTCACGCGATCGAAGTCGGTGAGGTACTCGACAACGCTGAGACCCAGGATCGTCGTCGCCAGCCTGTAGCCGGCGCTCTTCACCGGGTACGGAAGGAGAGCGTCGCTCGGCCGCGCACTGTAGGGGTTGTCCTCGCCGACGAGGATCGGGCGGCGGGAGGCCTGGCCGGACATCACCATCAGGGCGTCGCGCTCGCGGCGGATTCGGTGAGCCTCGGCGTAGGCGGTCAGGAATTGTTCGCGCGTCACTTTATTTCCTCGCTATCTTTTTCGCCGCTTCAGCAGCACTGGAGAAACTGCTAAAGCTACTTCTCCACCTGGCCAGATTCACTGCTTCCGCTGGAGCGACGTCTAGCGCAAGCCACGCTAGCGTACGCAGTTCCAGCTCGGAAAAATTTGTCTGCTGAAAAAACAGCCGTGGTCGATATATTGACGAAAAAAGACGGTGAAGCCGCTGCGTTGAAGTCGGAGCCCAGTCACAGAGCTGCCGACCTGGCCGCTCCGGCCGCCAGCATCGCCACCAGTGTCGATTAATCACCGACTTCAAATTTCACCCCCATCCGCGACGCGGGCGAGAATATCTCCGTGGCACGCCTGCGGTTTGCAGAAGCAGACGAGCACCTTTCCCCTCAGCTCGCGCCGAGCATCCTCGACGAGGTCTGGGCGCGAGCGCAGGTGCTCACGGTAGTACTCGACCGCGGCCTCGCGCGTGGCGACGCGAACCTGGGCGAGGATGCTTGATGTGTGGCTTGCCGGATTTCCCCACTTGCCCGGCCGGCCAATATAGACCGAACCCGGCGGAGGCGGACCGTGGTGCTTATTGACAACGCGAGTCAATTGGTGCGCTCCCGCTTGACAGGACGGCCTCGTGCGCGCGCCGCCCCAGCTCGCTCCGAAATTTCCAAATCCAGTTGACCCGACGCTTCGACTCGCGCCGCCCGAGCATCGCGAAGATCTGTAGCGGTTTGCGCTCCAACATCGCGAGCGCGCGCTCGATGTGCGACGCCTCCATCTGCGCGAGGTGCATCACGCGTCCGTCCCGGCAAACCCACAACTTGTCTACCTCGGCCAAGAGTGACTTGTAGTCGCCGTACTCGATTTTTGGGAAGAGCATCACCCCGGCAAATCGCTCGCGATTATCACGCGCCCACTCAGTGAAGTACTCCCTCGATTTGCTCTCTGAGACCCACGCATCGTAGAGTACTAGGCAGTCTCGACAAGTGACGGTTGCCATCTTGCTCGCAAACCATTTTTCCCTCTGATTGCGATGCCGCGCTGTAGTAGAACACCAAGGAATGTCACCGATAAGGAATCGAAAACACAGCGTCAGTGACCGAAATTTTTCGACATTAGCGAGAATTTTAACCCACTCAATGTCAAACCGAAACCTCGACTGGTCGCGTACGTCAATCGAGATGTGGACTTTTTCATCGTCGGAGCGCACAAATCCTCCCTCAAGCTCAAATCCGAAAAATACCGCAATCCTATCGCGCGGCGATGAACGCCGCAATCTCTTCTGGAGTCAGGTAGCTCCCCGCCGGAAATTGAGTGTACAGCTCTATTCGCGCAGTCAAGTCAGAAATAATTGACCTGCTGTGCGGGACGACCGAGTACCGCCACGGGGCAAAAAAGCACTTTGACTCTATGGTCGTCACGAGAGCATTTCCGCCGCTCTCACCGTCGACTACACGACGGTGGCCGCTGAACCTGACCAGCACTTAGAACAGCTTCTTCCGCCACGTCTCGGGCGTCTTCTCGCTCTCAATCTCCAGATCCAGGTGGTATTTAAACGGCCTCGGCCCGCGCAGCCGAATCCACGCGATGAGCTGCGCGAGACCGTCCCCGAGCGACACCCTGGCCTCGTACCCGAGGAGCCGCCGCGCCTTGTCGGCGGAGCAGTGCGCCAGGTGGACCTCCTGCGGTCGGCCGGGCTTGTAGATCGGGTCGAGTGAGAAGTCGAGCTGCCGCGCGACCTCCCTCGCCAGCTCGGCGATTGTCACCACCTCCTTGTCTGGGCCGATGTTGACCACCTGGCCGGCGACGGAGGCCTCGAACGCCGCCTGGTACATCGGTCCGATGTCGTCGGTATAGTACGAGAAGCAGCGCTCCTGCGATCCGTCGCCGTAGATGAACGGCTGGCGCCCCTGGAGCATGAGGTTGATGAAGATGCTGGCGACGTTGCGGTACGCGTCGTCGTACTTCTGGCGCGGCCCGTAGATGTTGTGCGGCACGAGCACGACCCACTCGACACCGTGAACCTCGGCGAGGTTCCTGACGAGCAGCTCGGCCGCGTACTTGCCGATGCCGTACGGATCCTGCGGCCTCGGCGTCATGTCCTCGGTGAACGGGAGCGTCTCCTGCGTCCCGTAGCGCGCCATCGAGCTGCACTGGATGAACCGCCTCGCCTTGACCGCGCACGCCGCCGTGATCATCGCCGCCGACGCGTAGTAGCCGTTCCGGGCGTTCTCATGTGGACTGAATACGCTCAGCCCCTCATGCGGGGTCGCGGCGCAGTGGTACACGACCTCGCACCCCTCCATGGCCTTCTTGACCCGGAGGAAGTCGTTGCAGTCGAGCGGGTGGAAGTCCACCTTCTGGGAAATGTTGTCGGGGTAGCCGCCGATGAAGTTGTCGATGCCGACGACGGAGTGGCCCTCCTCGACGAACTTGTCCGCGAGGTGGGAGCCGAGGAAGCCAGCGACGCCGGAGATGAAGACCTTCATGGCGGAGAGACTACAGAAATCGTCAGGGCTCATCAAGTAAGTGGCGAGAGTACAACTGAGCGAATGGACGGATTCATCAACTTGGTGAATATTTCTGGAAAGCGCCGAGTCCTCCAGGAAGTCGAACTCCAAGTCTGAAACCGACGCTTGTTTGAAGTAGTGTGCAGTCGAGAAGACCAGATCGTCGTCGACATAAGCACAAAGAATGGTGGATTCATGACAAATACCGCGGCCTATAATTGCTACTGCTATCGAGGATGCGTAGAAAACATGTTTTGTAATGCACCTCTGATCTCGTGTGATGCAAGAGCTTCGAGAATGGCTTTAACGCCCCGTTCGTCACCAGCGGTCAATCGCACCTTGTGATTCGGTAGCCACCTCAACACATCAGCTTTCATCTCGGCGGTCTTCGGATGTCCAAGTAGCATCTCGACGATGGCGCCGCGACGGTTCTCCAGGACTGCCGAGTCTATCTTGTTTTTTATTTTACGCTCGGCGATGGGGACAATCGCTCCCCGCTGCTTCTTTGCTTTTGGTGGTGTTTTTGCCATGCCTCCTTTTAACACACGCAATGTCGCAGATTGCAACTCGACTAGATCTGGTTCGCGCCTCAAAATCGACGACTCTGCTTCAGAGTCGATCATCAAAAATCCTTTCTAGGACAAGCCCCACCTATAGCCTACTCAGAGTTAGCCACGAAACACCCTGACGCTCAATTACGCACTTGAGTCCCCCGAGCACCCAGACTCGGTCAAATCCGACGCAGGACTGCGTTGAAGCTGAAATTGTTTTTGAGTGTATCGTACTCAAGGATTTCCGCCTCCGCCAGTCCAGAGAGTACGCGATCTCGGAACTCAGCCGCCGTCCAAGCGTGCTTGTGGTCAGCATCCGAGGCCAGAACGTCAAAGTGAGCATTGTCCGGCACCACCATCGCGAGAATTCCGCCCGGCCGCAAGAGGGAAAGCCAGCTCTTCAGGATTGATACCGTGTCCCCAGGTATGTGCTCAATCGAGTGGTTCGAGTTGATGAACGGAAACGCATTGCGAGGGAATACGGATTCCATGGCCTCCCCGCTCGCAACAACGTCGGCGACGTAAGATCCACCGTAGAATGGGTGCGTCTTGCCGTCGCCAAATTTGTCCACGTGAATACAGTATGGGGTGAGACCACGGTGCGATCCTATATCAAGGCCGAGGTCGAGCGGCGAGCAGCATTTTAGCGCCCACCAGACCGAGAAGGCTCGCTGCTGGTGGCCAACCATGTTTCCCGGGTTTCGCATATCGCAGATAACTTCACGCTGGCCGCGCGGGCTTCGGTAGTCATAGTTCGGGAAATACTCAAGGACGGCCGGGTGGAAGACGAAGTCCATTTAGGCTCCTATTCCCTTAGTGCGGAGTTTTCGGAGGCAGCCGTAGCGCCTATCGGTAAACAAGGCGTAGCCGTAGTTCGCGAGAAAACCGGCACCAAACCGGCCACGCGAACCGCGCCAGCACCATCACGATTAGTTGACCTTCCCCGCCGGTCCGCTCTCGCTGCCGGGGCAGGTGGACGGGATCACGAATGCGAGACCATTCCACTGGCGCTTCAGGAAGCAGTGCTCCTCACACGGCCGGCAGAGCACCGTGTACTTCGCCTTCAAGACCTCGTCAGGCGGAAAGAGCTTCTTGCAGCATTTGCACCTGAGCTTGTTCATCTCAAAGCTCAAAGCGCCTTTATTGACCGAGTATGCCTCTCTAGGATCGCTAGAGGGTAGCGTGGATTTCTTCGTCTGTGACCGAACCGCATTGCGGTTGTGAAAGAGGAGGAAATTGAATAACAAGTTGATGACTGCGTCAGAATAGGCAGCATCAGTATCATTGTGCTTGAGCGCAGCCGGCCGAAATATCGCAAATTCAAAATCACAATTTCCGCCCCAGAATTTTCTCCGTTTCCGAAATTACGTACGCGGCCCGCGCGGCGTTGGTGTGATCCCTTCGAACAGCATCGTAGAGGCGCCTCGCCCGCGCGTGCGTCTCAGCATCATCGGTCACCGCGCGCTCCAGCTCTCGTCGAAACGCGACAAAATTCTGCTGGTCCCCATTCGGGGACAGGTCATTGTCGAACTTGTAGTAATGCGTGCCCGGTTTGACCTCCTCCGGAGGCGTGCAAAGGTTGAAGTCGCTCAGCAGGCACGCCCCGGCCGACGACGCCTCCCAGAAGCGCAGCGTGTCGGTGCCGAAGGACTGCTGGTCGACGACGATCTTCGCCTTTGACAGCATCTTCAAATACTCGGCGTGCCCCATCGGGTGCCCGACTGCGGCCATCACCCGCTTGTCGGGAAACTTCTGCATAACCTCCAGCGTGACATCCTTGAAGCGCCGCCGCATGACCTGCGTCGCGCCGAACACGCAGAAGACGTCGACCTCGCGCTCCTCCCACGGAACCCAGTCGATCTCCCACATGGAGGAGAACGGCATCGGCCGCACAGGGTAGTCACGCTGACCCATGTCGAACTCGCTTCGGTGGCCGCCGACGAGCATTGAGCGCTTGAAGTACGCGACAGGCTTGAATACGTCCGCAAAATCCCAGCGGCGCTGCGTGTAGTCGTCGTGGTCGGCGATCACGACCGGCGGGAGGTGCTGCCCGAACACCGCGCGCAGCTCGTGGAGCGCGGCCGAGCCGTGCCAGCGGCAGGCGTTGAGCACGATGAGGTTGAACTCGCGCCGCCCGAGCATCGCGAAGATCTCCTCGTCGGAGGACTCTGGGATGCCTATCGGCGTCGCGTGCCGCACTGGCATGTCATTTGGGAGCCGAGCGCTGGGGAGGTTCTTCTCCGGCTTCCAGAAACGCCAGAGCGCGGGGTCGGCCCACAGCTCGCTGCCGCTGTAGGGCTCGGTGTAGACGACCTGACCACCGACGACGCGGAGTGATCTGCCGTTGAAGTAGCGCTCAGGATACGAGTCGGGCTGGCCCTCGTTGGTGCGCTTGTACGGCCACATCCGAACGTTCTCGGCGCCGAGGAGCTTGGCGAAGCCGCGGGTGAGAAAGTACGCACCATAGTCGGCGCCAAGCGTTTCAAGGAGGAGAACTTTCACTTGTCGCCTTTCCACTGTTGGAGATCAGATGCTACTGAGCTAGTTTGCCAAAATCTTGAATCAGACAGCTTCTGCATCCACCCAATTGCGCCCACCGGCACAATCACATTCTTACTGCAAGTTCCCAGCTCGCTGCTCAGTGACCGGACAGAATAATCACCCCGAAACATGCGCTCCAAAGTGTCAGGATCAAA
>Ga0335069_10003078_pt1 | contig 25408 bp, 25 predicted proteins | sample Lox_Sample_11_FD_206714 | JGI IMG/M metagenome (GOLD analysis project Ga0335069, IMG submission 206714) | Soil microbial communities from Loxahatchee National Wildlife Refuge, Florida, United States - Lox_Sample_1.1 | ecosystem: Environmental > Terrestrial > Soil > Wetlands | place: USA... | reverse complement strand
CCTCGGTTTCAGTTTGATGTTGCAATCAAAGTCAAGACGGACGCTTCTTAGTTATCCATTCCCAAGCGGATGATTTGATCCATCCGGCACGATTCTGCAAGTTCAATTCGGCGACGAAGAGGTTTCGCTGATTCGTTGTCTCGATTTCCGAAAGCCGCTTATACCAGACGCTTGCTGGTTGGGCGGTGTAAACAAGCCAACAGTTTGGCAAATAGCGCAGCCAGTCTGTTGCTTTGTTCAATTTGCTCTCAACCAACTCACGGTATGTTTCATCAACTGGGCTGACAGCGAGATGGAGAAATCTCTTCATTCTTCCTCCTCGCTTGGTGCCTCAATCATGGGTGGTTCGGGATCAATGCTTGTCGAGGGGTCAGGAAGTGCAGGATGGTACTTCGCTGCGAGTTGCAACTGAGTGAAATCTACGACCTGCTTTCCTTCCAATGTCGCTAGTTGAGGGTGTTCATTAACGATTTGCCGGATAAAGAAAAGAACCACGAGGACTATGGCGAAAACCGTCCCTAATCCTGCCAAGTGGACGAGTTGATTACCCCAACAGCTCATCACAACTGCGCCAATGACGATGAGCGCAGTGACTCCGACTGCTCCAATCTTTCCGACTGGCCCCCCATACGTTATTCGTTGGAGAAACCCGAGAGATTTGAGGAAATCAAAGGATCGAGACGGCTTTGAGTCGTTTGGCATCGTGCTTCCTCTCCGTTAGTCCCAAGCGACTTCGATCTTCTGTCCTGATACCGTCCGCACGAACGACTGCTTGTCAATCTCAAATGCACGATAGGTGCTCATCCGAATGTTTCCCATCTTCTTCCGATCTTCCGGCTCGAAGGTCTCATCGCTCCTTCGGAGTGGTATTGGCTCTTTGAATGAAATTCCCCGGTATTCGATCAAGGTTGGACTCGTATGGATGGCTACGCCGATTCCATAGAACTGCTTTGAATGGCCGGGATAACCTTCCGTGCAATAGAGCAAGAGCAGGTCACCCGGCTTGGCTGAGAAGTCAGGATAGCGTTCTTCTGCTTCGTATCGCTCCGATTCCAGCGTGTCGCCGTTGTTCGCGGGATCGCCAAACACCAAGACAAAATATCTCGAATTGCCCATTCAGTTCACCGCAGTTCTTGCCGGACGCAGGACAGGCCATCCGAAGATGGCCTGCCAGGGAAACAACGCAATTGGAGGCTCGTGTGCGATAACCGTACGCTCGACGGACTGATGTGTCAAGAATCGCCCCTCACCGGCTCACGCCTCGCCTCCCATGGTTATTGCGTAGAGCCCTAGATTGACAACAATTTCAGCCAGGAGCGTAGGAGATTGTGCAAGTTCGAGCGCAGCGTGCCTCTTGCAAAGGAACTGGTCGCGAGTTCCGCTGTGTAAAACTAATTCTGCGATGCAAGGCCTTTCTGCGGAGAACGATGGATAATCTCTGGTTGACAAATCACAGGGCCTTTCAGGTTGATCCTTCGGAAATGCTTCAATAGTCGACAGTCAAAACCCCCTGCCGACATTGATTCAGGGCAGGCCAGACTCGGTCAACGGTACGTTTGTGTCTGGATGCGAGTGTCTGGGCATCTGACTGTCACACGCCCAGGGGGGCTACTTCGCTGCTGCCTTCTTCTGCTTTGCCCATCTCGCCTTCACAGCGGCTGCTATTCTCGCCCTGCCCTCTGGTGTGAGGTTCCGTTTCTTCTTGAGAGCCGTCAGGCTCTTTGGGGGTCTCCCCGGCCCACGCTTGGCGGTCGTGGCGGAGGCACCGGCGATCAGAGCCCGAGCGGATTGGAGGTGTGCGATTTCGACGTCGATCAAAGCAAGGATGTCAGTCATGCCAGATAGTGTAACGCTACAAAGGCTAAGAGAGACACAACGGGTGACCTAGACGCCATTGCGCAAATGCGGGACCCGCTTCGGAGCCTCCTCCACTCTTCCCCAAAACTCGCGAGCATAGAAGCCGAAGACATTGCCGGTGTCCCGGGGGTCGTAAGCGACCGCCTTGACCAGGCTGAGAAGGATTTCGATCAGCTTTGAGCAATCCTGGTAAAACTCCTCGATTTCTTTGTCGGTGGTTTCCCCTCCCGTTGCTTCCGCCGGGGTTCGATCCAGTAGCTGCCGATGAGCGAGGCGCTCGTTTCGCAAAGCGACAAGGTTCTCTAAGACACTGCGCCGCTCCCCGTCTACCATGTATTTCTTAATCAGTCGGACTGCACTCTCCGCTTTCTTCCCAAGGTCGTCCCTGACTGCATCCAGGGCGTCGAGGCCGCATACGCGGCTCGCTCGGTCTAACGCTAACGCATCGATCACTTCTTTCTTGGTAAGGGTATCCCGGACCCATGTCATCCGAACGGCCTGCTTGTTGCTGTCCCACAGGCGCATCAAAGCGAGCAGCATCTCACGCCGGAGAGCGGTCCGCGCCACAAGGAAGGCCTGTGTGGCATAAGAAGTCCCCAAACGGCGGTGCAGGTCTTTGTCATCAACCGTGGGCTTCCACACCTCATGGAACGCAATCGCCATATTGAACTCTTGCTCAGCTGCGGTCACCTGCTCCCGCAAGGCAATGATTGTAGGATGGTCAATCCCCATTACGCCCGGTCCGTCGTCAATGCTTCGGGCGAGCTTGTCAATTTCAGCGAGAGCAGTAGCAGTGGCAGACCTTTGACGTTTCAGCAATTCCCGGAGTTGCCCGAGGGCATTCTTCAACTTGGCCGCGTCGGGCATCACTCTGTCCGCCTCGTCCTGTATCTCCGCAAGCAGGTCGCAGAACTCCACTTCCTCGTACTCATCGAAGCCGAGACCGGGCATCAGGTCCCCAATCCGAAAGAGGGACTTCTGTAGCTTAGACAATTCCACTTTCTCTTCCATGTAGGTTCCTGCGTTAAACGGGTTCGACTAGGGTCGGGTTGTTGTTCCGCACGTTCCCAACATCGTTGCTCACCGGCCATGCGGTCATCTCTTCAGCCAGGTACGGCTTGAGCAAATCAACTGGCAATTGCGCCGGGTCTGCTGGCCCTATCCATCGGTCATAGTCCCCGCGGGGGGGAGAATCACCGGCATTCGGTCATGCAAGCCCTGCATGAGTTCGTTGGGGTCAGTAGAGGAAAAGCGAACTGCCCAACCTTGAATTTGCCTTGCTGGAAATCCCCTTCTGTCTCTGCGTACTCAAGTACCAACATGATGAGGTCATCACGCTCCATGTCGTAAATGTCATTGACTTCGGCGCGGGCGACTTTGTACACAATGAGGTTTCCGCTGGCGTGCTTACTGCGGGGGATTTTTGGCATGGCGTCAGTCTATCGAACTTCTGAGCATCGGAACAGCAATCCGTTTGGCCAGCGACACACTGTCACTCACCACGCTGAGAACACGCGGAGAGCCGGTCGTGATGTTGGAATCTCTGGCCAGCCGGATACCCGCTATGACCGCCGCCGCAATGATGACCGTCACGGTGAGCCTGGGCCTACCAACACGGTCGATGGCCTGACGTAGTGCAGTGGCTTCGTCCCGTTCGATGGCCCGCTTCATCTCTCCCATGGGCGAGCCTGACCGGCTTGCGGATCAACTGAAATGAGAGCCTGCCCCGGAAGATGTCGGGGGGTAGGCAGGCGCGGCGCTCGCCGCAGAGCACTCGGCGATGATCCAGCTCGACGGCATGATCTCGACCGGCCCGGGCACGTTCTCTCTGCATCCCTTGCACCAGATGGTGTAGTCGCTGAACCGCGCATCGGGCAGGTTGAACACCGGCTCAGTATAGGCGAAGAAACGACGAAATCGCAACAGTGGTTTTTCCAGAGCCTTATCGTGTGACATCCTCACGGGGAGAGGCCCTTTATGTCAGTGGAATTGATGAAAGCAACCCGGCATACTTCTTCTTCCACAGGTAGAAGCTCTGCTGGCTGATGCCATGCTTGCGGCAGACCTCGACCACGGTTTCCCCGCCTCTGTTTCCCGTAATACCCGCAGAATCTCCTCTTCGCTGTGTCCGCGCCTCCCCATCCCTGGTTCTCCCCTCTCTTCAGAGAACCACGGAGGCCGCAAACTCTCAACTTCAAGACGGCTTAGTTTTTACGGTTTTGGGTCACAACACCCCAGGTCCCCCCAATCGTCGAGGGGATTGCGGGCCCCGGTCGACGTAGGAGTCCTACGAAAGAGTGTCCCAATTTTCTGCAAGAAACCGTTGAATACCGACGCCTGGATGGTACGTCGGGAAGAGGTGCTCGAATGCCTGTTTGGCATCCACAAATGAAGAGTCAGGCAGTGCGCCGATGTGCTTTGCCAAAAAGAGCAAGGCCAGACTCGGCGCGCGAGATTCACCTTGATTGCAGTGGATCAGCACGGAAGCGCCGGAATTGTACTTCATTCTGGCGAAGCCAAGAAAACGCTCGAATGTAGCGGCCTTGAATAGCGGCCCGGGCGGATCAATGATATTTAGATAGAGATCGTAGTTCCGGTGCAGGACGAGATAGTTTGGATGAGAAGCGGACAGACTGCCGCGATACCCTACTGCCTGTTGATGGCACGGAGACTTGCAAGCATGAACGACTGCGAGCTTCTCGACACCTATTCGGCAATCGTCCACAGTCCCGACAAAGAGCCGATCATAAACTTCGACCATGATTCCCTCTGTGTAGCCGTTGATAAGCTAGGTCAATTCCCACCCTCGTTAGAAGCCGTACTTCTCTTTTCTCAGCTTGAATGCCTCTTTACCGCCTTCCGTGACTGAAGTGATTTCGTCCTTTATCGACGGACTGTCGATTGCCCCCACGGCCTTTATTTGACCGCCTGTTTGATCTCCGGATTTGATGTAGTCGCAACAGCTTACGAGTTCGGCATCTCCATTTACGACAAGATTTGCATTGTGACTGGCGAAGATGAATTGCCGCCGCGTTTTGGCAGTCCACATCTTCCGGACAATTTCTTGGCTCATTTTGCTATCAACGTCGTCTTCCGGTTGGTCGATGATGAGTGAGGCGCCGGGCTGGTTCAGGAGCACCGTTAGGAGCGCCGTCGCCTGCTGTCCAGCAGAAGCGTCAGCAAAATCGATATACTCATGCGTATCCTTGTTCGTGCAATAGCGGAAAATGGGATTGAACTCCAGTTCGGAGACTGAGAGTTCCAGCCATTTCGCGGGCGTAATGCCGGAGGCAATCCTGCCCTTTTCGTTCTGTATGAACCCGCAGCTATCTATTCTAGGAGTGGGAGGAAGGGGGTCGGCTCCCGCCGCGTTATGTAAGGCAAGGGCCTCAAGTTCAGCGAGAATACTGTTCCATTCGGCGATTGGGTCTGTGGCGCGAATGATGAGCTGACAGAGGTCATCGATTTTTTGTTCCCTAATATTGAGCCCAGCGAAGGTCGTCTTCATGCGCTGCTTGAGCCCACCGATATCGAGACTGTCGAGGATTTCGGCCATTATGAGGCCATCAGAGAGGGATGAGAATGCCTTGCATTGCGCATCGAGCGCGTTGATCTTCTCCACGTGGAGGGTGATCCATGTACCGCGGAGACTCGCATAGACGGATGCAGGATCGGCAAGATCCTTGAGCGCATTGCGGCTGACCGCTTGTTGCTTCTTGAGGTCCGCGATTCGCTTTTCCGCATCCTGAATTTGCGTCAGTTGCTGTTGATTGCTCGTAGCCCTTTCCTTTGCAGCTTGGTATTTCGCGTCGAACGCCTGCTTCGCGGTGTCCCACCGGGTCACGGCATCGAGAACACTCCTCAGCGATTCTTCTGCGAAAAGGATGGAAAGCCGCACGACGAGATCGCGAACCTGATGTAGCTTTGCAGCGTAGGCTGCCTGAATCTCTTTGATGATGTCGGTATTTTCGATTCCAGACTGCGTGACCTCTTCTTTTGGTTCTTCGGGGACCCCGGCCTGGAGTGAACCAACGAGTTCCTTTACTCGATACAATTCGTCTTCGAGACCTTGAATAATTCCCTCTTCATTATCATAGAGAACTTTCTTCCCGATGGTTTCCCGGTCGCTGTCGGAAAGTCCCTTCAGCGTGCCTCGAAGCGTGGTGGCCTGTTCCGATTGTGAAGTGATTTCGAGATCGTATTTCCTTACCTCCGCCTCGATCTCCCGCTGCCGGATCAGATTACTGTATGCGCTTCTCAGACCCGACTCAGTGCTTCGAATATCGAACCGAATCTTGTCGAGAGTCTGTTTTATAGGGAGTTCCACGAATCGCTTCAGTTCTTCCACGCGCACGCCGAGACTGCTTAATTGCTTTTGGCTGTATGCCTGCACCGGAAATATGTTGCGCACCTGCTGATCCGTGACTTGAGAGAACTGGCCGCTTCCGATTCGGAGGGAAATCTCCTGGGTTTTTGAATTGCGTTTGACGATATGCTGCACGCCGTTCAAGAGAAACGTAGTGATCACCTCGCCGTCGAGTTTCAAGAGAGTGTCGTCGATGAGCTTTTTGCGTCTCATCTGCACTGGGGCAATGTCGGAACCTGTATCATCCACGGGCTGGTCGCAAAGGCCCCAACGAAGGTATTCGAGCAGGGTGGATTTCCCCGTGCCGCGTCCGCCAATTATCGCATTATTCTGCTGATTAAATTCCACGTCAACGCGACCGAGAAATCTTGAGTTTGAAACACTCATCGAGACAACCCACAGATTCGGCAATTTTGGCTCCGTCTGGGACAATCGGGACTCTCTCGCTAGACAGGCTTGTCGCAACGCTTCCGCAGTCGGCTCAGACCACTTGACCCATGTAGAGAACTTTCCCAGGTCCGCATGATCGCGCCGCCGATTGTCAGAGGTTTGAAAAAGTCCGATTGATTTGAATCCATAGTCTCGGTTCTGGCCCGACACTATTGCCAGGTTTCCTTTGCCGTACTGCGAGACCGCTCCGTCGGTATACCCCCCAACGCACGGCATGGATTTGTAGAAATTCGCAAAGCCAGAGCGAAGAAGAGTGCAATTCCCGCCTTCACTCACATTTGGAAACACGATGAAACGGCCGCGTAAATGCGCATGACTATTCAGTTTTTCGTACAGATCTGCGAGGTCGGATACGACGCTTTGCGGAATTCTCGTAACCTGGAAGCATTTGCTGTCAGTCGGGGGGGCTTGCGTGATAGAAAGCGCAGTCAGCACACTCGGCAACAAGCCTTCCGGAAACTCGGCATCGAGGATCAACAACGCCTGACAGTTCGGCGCGGTGAGTGTCAATTCCATACCTGGGAAGACGACAATCCTGTCGTTAACGGAAACTGGCCGCCCCTGATCGTCAAGCTCATCCTGGGATGCTTTTTTTATGTAAGGGAAGAAGGCGAAATCATGGTGGTCGGTGATGGCGATCGCACCAAGGCCCTTGTGGCGGCAGGAGAGGATGAGTTCGTCGGCATACGCCTTGCGGTCTACATCGGATGTCGCGTCAGCGCCTGTCCAATTGAGGTCGCGAGGAGTATGCACTTGAAAGTCGCATTTATAGAAATGTGCGCCTCTGTCCATGGGAGGTCTTTTCTGTGTGGGATTTCGCCTGAATTCTAGCGCTGGTTGGATGAGCATGCAAATAGAGTGCAAACGGCTTTCGATTCGGCAAGAAGGTCTTCGGGCTTGACGGGGCGGCGGCGAACCGGCTTCGGAACTGAGAGGAGACTCTCATTTGCCTTGTGTCTTCCGTGGCTCCCCGAAGGCCTTCGAATGAATTGAGCCAAAGCCATGGCGTTTTCTGTTTCGACCAACTTCGGAACCACAAACCTAAAGATCGATAACCGTCATGTTTTTCCTTTTGAGATTTCCATTCTTCTTCCTATCTCGACGGAAGAAGGCGGCCTCCGCGAGAAAACTTGTTGAGGTTTGGGCATCTGAAGGGTTTTCGGAGATGCGAAATCGGCAACAATCGAGGCTAAGGGAAATCGCACGATTCGGAATCCCCAAACTATCAGCTAGATAGACGGTATCGATTGAACAACTACCTGGTGTTGGACCAGTGGGCTCACGCTTCTGCGCCGGAGAACAGTCTGCAGCGTAGGCTGGTCCAGCTTTCCTTTTGAAATGGTTGACAATTCACCACTCGCCCTCTTGGGATTGATCGGTTGATCTCGAGCCGCCCCAATCCTGGCGATATCTGCTGTTGGGTCAGTGGCCTGCCACCGTTAATCAGACTGCGGCCTCTCGCCTCAGGACGCCGAGGAGGTTGCTCACCACGCCATTGGATCGGCGTGAACTCTCTGGCACTTTTGGATGCTGTATCCCCTAATTATCATAACGGTAACACGATGCCTTCTCAGAGCGATAGCTCCTGCTGAGGACATCGAGAGAGGATGTTGCTGAATCAAGAGGTGACCGTATATCGTGGCACAAACTCCGGAACTCCGGCCATTCTGGCGGCAATCCAGCGCAGCACATAGACATTGACTAGATCGGTGAACGAATGCGCGAGCGCATTGGGGATCGCTTCACAGAGCGCAAGATCGCCAAGATCCTTGAAGTAGTCGATGTCCGGCTCGACCATGACACATGCAACATTGCCTATTGTGGCCGTCTCGCCTTTATGGAACGTCACTTGGACATTGGCTTCGCCAAACTGAATCTCCTTCCAGCTTGAGGTTGCGGCGGAGTGAAAACAGATGAGTTCGCGAGGAGGCAACAAAGACAATACGTGACTATAGCGCGGCTCAGGTACAAGCGAGATGTGAGATAAAACACACCATCCTTCTCCCGCCATCTTTTCTCTTGACTCGTGTAACACTTCCGGGTACCCTTAGCGTGCCAAGCGAATTCTGTACCAGTCATCGTGAGACAAACTGGTATCTGGCGTGTGATTCAATCGTGGTCCTCTGCAGTATTCCAGGTCCAATGATAGAGGCATCCTTTCGTTCGAACAGGGGATGAGCCATGATGCTTCCCGCTCAATCACAAGCAGCAAGCGTAGGGGGGCACCGGTACGAACTGGGTCTCCGCACGATTTGCGGTTTCTTTGCAATAAATCTGTTGCTGGTGGTAGCGTGCTTGGCGGCTCTTTGGCAAAATAGGAGTCTGCACCGTCAGGTCGTTGACTATGAGAAGCTGCTCACCCCATTGCCAGGCTCCGCGGCACCCCCACTGGAAGGCGTGGATTGGAGAGGAGCCCGGCAGTTGATCATTTACGGGACTGATCATCGTCCAACGTTGATCTACAATTTCTCGCAGAAGTGCCCCTATTGCCAGAAGAATTGGGACTCTCTCCGCGCATTGCAAGCGCTGGAGCCACAACGACTTCGCATTGTCTACATCGATTCCGTCGGCGACGTCTTCAATCCTGATTATCTTGCAGCAAATGGCATGAGTCAGTCGACGCTCTTAGTGCAGTTATCACCTGCAGCCAAATATATATACGAAGCGCGACTCATGCCGCAAGTATTGCTGGTAAATGCAGAAGGGAAAGTGCAATGGAGCCATGTTGGCGAGTTTACGCCCGCTGACATCTCCACGGCGTTGTCCATGATTGGGCAAAATTAACCTCGAAAACTGCTTCGAAGAACGTTTCGAACCCCGTCCTGGCCTCCTGAAAGCAGGCCAAAACCAATCAACGAGTAGACAACTATTCACGGGAGGGAGACATGAAGAAAGACTTTCTCGGTCGTGTTATGGTCGGCTTGTTCACATTGTCGATAGCTACCGCTGGCGCTGTTTTTGCGATGGTTGTCGGGCCTAAACCCATGGCGTCTTGCGGTGGCGCATGCAATCCAGGCAATGGCTGTCCGGGAACCCCCGCTTTGTGTGCGTGCCAGTATGTAAATGGCGGACATACATGCGTAAGAACGTAGCATGTAGTTAGTCAAATCGACATTATGACCGTCTGGTTACGAAGCTGGAGACGCAGTTCTCTGCTCACGGGGCAGTTCTTCGCCACGATTGCGATCGGCATGGGTGCAGTCACAGCGTTGATGAGCCTCATGTTGGCGCTTGGATACGAGCCGCTTCCTTTTCGCGCCCCAGGGCAGCTCGTAGCGATCTGGGAACGTGTCGAATCGGGGACGCCGGTGATGGCGATATCCGGACCGGATTTGACAGATTTTGCAGATGCAACTCACAATCTCTTCGACTTTCTCGGCGGTTTCACCGTTGATCGCCTATGGTTTCTAGACCGCCTGGGTGCAACAGAGGTTCCGACCTGCTTCATCCAAGCCAGCGTCTTCAACAGTCTTGGCATACGCCCAATTTTGGGCCGCGGAGTGCAATCCGGAGACGAACCTGAGGAGGGATACACAAGCGACAGTCCACCCGCTCCGATCTGGATTAGCTACCGGCTTTGGCAGCACCGCTACGGTGGCAGTCCTTCAGTGGTTGGTGAGCTGGTTGGACTCGCGACAAGTGCGGCAGGAGACCAAAGGGTGCCCATGCGCATCGTTGGGGTTCTGGCGCCCGATGTCGGCATCCCGCTCCCATTCGCGGAATACAAGGCAGACGTTTGGTATCTCGTTGAACACAATATTGCATCCCGCCCACGTCAGGATACGGTCTTCTTCGGGGTGGGAAGGCTTCATGCTGGAGTGGGCACCGAAGAGGCACAGTCGGCACTAACTGTGGCATCGCAGCGCTTGGAGCAACGATATAGCTTTGACCGCCGAAAACGCCCGGTCGTGCAAGGACTTGAGGAAATCGCGCAAGGTCCAGCGCGGCAGACCATGGGGCTCTTATCGCTGGGTGTTGGGTTAGTCTTTCTTGTAGGCTGCGTGAATCTTTCCATCCTCATGGGAGCGGAAGGTAGACAGCGACGAAGGGAGATTTCTATCCGAGTCGCGCTGGGTGCAGATCGTTGGCGGTTGTGGCATGAAGTGGTTTCAGAGAAATGCACTCTAACACTGTTGTCGCTTGGTTTGGGCGTAGTGTTTGCACACGGTCTCGTGCAAGTGCTGACGCAATTATTGCCGCTGGCCGGACTGGGCGCGCCTCTGCTGCGTCCGCCACCTCTGAATCTTGCCGTTCTACTCGGCTTTGCGGCTTTTGCGTTTGCCTCTGCCCTGATTTGGTCGGCGTTGCTCGTGTCTGCGGCGGATGGGCGGGGGTCAGCGCGTGCTCTTGCGGCCTCCGGCAGCGGAATCGGCTATGCAGGGTTGAGCGATTCAGGTCATGGCGCCAACCGTTGGCGTTTCATTCTCTTGGCCGTTCAGACGGCTGTGGGAATTTGCCTACTCGCAGTAGCTGCACTTGCGGCAAGAACATATGCCGCGCTATCGGTCGCCAACCTGGGTCCGTATCCAGGCCGTACAATTCTGTTCTCAATCAGCGCACGCAATAACGTCATCCTTAGCGACGCCCAGATAGCAGACTTCAACCAGCAAGTGTTTTCCCGGCTAGAGCGACTGCCAGGTACGGAGGCAATCGCACTAGCGGACCTGTTTCCACCACCTGGTTTTCCTGTTTCCTTTGTGAAGCAGGGTGATGCGGCGGATACTGAGCGCGCAGCTACCTCGCCTATTTCGATTACTCCTGACTATTTCCACGCGCTAGGGATACCATTTCTGTCTGGCCGAGATTTTGACAACACTGACAACAGTCATACTGAGCCAGTGGCCATCATTAACCTGGAGATGGCCAGACAGAATTGGAACTCGCCGGAACGGGCGGTGGGTTCGCAGATCGCCTTCAAGCCAAAGTTTCCAAACCACTACAAGATCGTTGGCGTAGTCGCGGACTTTACGGGCTACTGGTCTCAGAAGCCTGTGCCAACCGTCTACTTGCCTGAAGCACAGACCGCGAACTGGTGCGGTCAGATCATTTTACGCACAGCAACTTCGCCCGCCGCCATCGCGGCGCTCACCCCGCAGGTTCTGGCCGGAATGTCTGTCCCGACCGCGATTTCCGAGGTTTCGAGCATGCAGACCCGTTGGCAAGAAACGCTCACGCGGCCAATGGCGCGTATGACTGGTATGTTTTTGTTGGCGTTGCTAGGGCTGGCACTCAGCATCCAAGGCGTCTATGCGGTCGCTGCGGCGACTGTGGTGGCGCGTAGACACGAACTCGCGGTGCGCTTGGCTTTGGGTGCCCAGCCCAGACAGTTGGTCTGGAATCTGACACGTGAAGTGGTCCTAGCAGTCGTGATAGGCTCAGGGTTTGGGGTGGCGGCGGCGCTGGAATTACGGCCCCTGTTGCAGCGGTGGCTGGGGCCGATGGCTGTCTGGGAACCAGAGCCAATTGTTGCTGCTGTTTTCATGTTGGCATTGGCGGCATCGGCCGGATGCTATTTCCCGGCGCGTGCAGGCGTAAGAGTAAACCCAATCGAAACGCTACGACAAGGCTGAAGTATACAACGCTCCGGCACTGCTAAGTTCACGGCTGACTCACCACTGACTCAACGATGACTAGATAGTCATCTGTCCATGTTTCAGTAAGAAAAGAATATGGCGTCTGATAGTATCCCGTGAACGACTTCCAGCCGATGTCAGTGAGATCAGTTCTCCGACGGTGAGGACTTTCGAATTATTCTCCGCGGCAGAGACAACTTGAATCAAGTGGTCCAAGAGGGCATGGTCAAAAACGGGAGTTTCTACAAGCTCCGTTTGAACCAAGCGAATAACCTGCCCGATCGACAATGCGCCATCGCTTGTTTTGTTAATGACGAACTCGTCCCTGAGTTCTTTTGTTGCGAAGTGTCCAAAATAATCGAAGTAGGCTGGCTGGTCGAAGCGATGAGCCTCGGGATATCGCTGAAGCGTTCTGGCAATGGACACGAGTTCAGCGAACAGTTCGTCATAGCGTCGAGCAGCGCCGGCATAGCTGAACTCAGTCACCGCTCGGACACGAGAACGTTCTGACATCGCGGCGCGCAACTCGGGGCGGCGGATGAGAAGCTGAAGATATTCCTGCATACAAGCAATGTCAACTGCAATCGATTGCCCTTGTACGATATGGTCGTAGACCCACCCCTGGATGTCGGCCGTCCCACGAAGATCTCCGTCGAATCGGCCCCAGCATGTAGGAATGAGAAAGCCTGTTTCTCCGTGAACAACAGTATCGTGGTACCCGTTCCAATCAGCTACAACCTGCGGAAGACCAAAGGCCATGGCTTCAATCGGAGTGAGGCCAAAAGACTCCTGCATACTGTTACAAGGACCGACGAAAATGTCTGCAGCACTAAACAACTGTTCCTTTTGTGTGTCCGATAGCTCAGTCAATATAGTGATGGTCTTTGCCAATCCAATGTCCCGCACTAGTTCTAGCAACCCCTTAGCATAAGATTCGGGGCCGGTTCCAACTATCGCGAACAAAAGATGAACGTCCGGATTCTCATCGACAAGCCGCCGAATCATTGGAAGCAGCGGAGCGAGGTCTGCTTTGACCTGTGAGAGATAGCCAACGTAGAGCAAAAGCAATGAATCCCTCGAAATGCTTAACTGTTTTCGCAACGCCAATTTGTCGCTAGGACGCAGTTGATCCGTGTCGACACAAAGTGGTATGACATCTAATCGTCCATTATATTTAAGCGAGGTACCGAATTGACTATTGAATGAGGCGGAGATCTCATCCAAGATTGCCAACAGCGCCTTCCGACATGCGCGACTTGTACAGATAAGCGAGTCGCAGGCATAGCTTGGCGTCAGCGTGGCCCTCAAGAATTTGTCATATAGAAGACTATGATCAGACAAGCCGTGCTGAACGGTAATCGTCGGATATACTCGTGATGAGAGCCGATCACGTATTCTCATCGCAAAGGATTCGTTGCCTGCTAGATCTAACCAGAGATCTGGCGCAATGGCTTGCAATCCGTTTCCGGGTATTTGACTTGCGGAGTGTATCTCTACAGGGCAGCGGCCACGATCTTCGATGCTGACTTCTGCCCACTGATCGAATTGCTTGCGCTGAGCATCTGGCACCACAAATGAAAAGACTGCACGCTCACTGTGTTTGAGAAACGCCTGTAGCAAGTAATCGATTGCCACTCTTATCCCGCGAACGTGAGAGGAAATCTGCGTTTCAGGGCGAATCTTGCGTACAAGTTTTTCCTCTGTGCGTGCCATCCATCCGAGGAGCCCCGTGGCTGGTTTCCGCACATTCTTTAACTGGCTGCCTGGAGGTTCATCGCTCGCTACCATGCACCGCAGGCGCTTGCCAAAGTCCGCACTGTCAACCGCTGCTTCATTACGGTTCATTCGTATTTTCTTTTCGAGCTACGTCTTGCTCCTCGGTTTGTCAGCAACTGATCTCAAATGATTTAGAAGGTCGCCTCCAGTTGTGATCCGAATGTGCATATTGCGGTGTTTTTCATTTGTCATCAAACTCTCCTGCGCGGGAGAGCTTCCATCCGAGCCTTAGATCGAGAAGATTTCCGCCGAGAAATTTCAGGTTTTCTCAACTTGGTTCTACAGCGGATTTCTTGGGGATGATCCCCTAAGCTGTTCTCTTGCAGACTTCAGTTAAGGATAATTCTCGGAGAAGGAATTATACAGGCCGACCGAAAAGTCCGCAATAGCCGCGCTGTGTCGCGTGGTGAAATCGCGCCCAGCCACCATGCCTCGAGGAGCGCAGTTATCTTCCGGACTGTCGACTTGAACGAGGTCCATGAAAGTGTCTGCGAACTGGGTTCGCTACGTAAGGAGTCGAAGGCCCCGAGCCACGTTCAAGACTCACCGCCAGCGTAACAGGGACTCCCCGGCACTGCCTACTTCCATGACCAAGTAATGGTGAGCTGTTGTGCAATCTAGACTTGTCGATACTTGGTATAGGTGCTCTAATGGTGTTCCGTAAGGTGCATCCCTAACCTGAATCTTGAGGAAGAGCGGACCACTCGTCATCGAGAAGTGAGCCGAGCCGTCATTGATTGACGACGACTCATCCATGCTATTGGCAATGAGAGTGTAGGACTTCGATACCGATCTTTTCATGACATAGCTAATTTGGAAGTCAATGTCGCAAGTGGTCGTCTTTGAGGGCCGTTCAATACCAGTAGGTAAAACCCGCATCCCCGAAAGAGCTGAGTCCACGTAACCTCGCGTCCACTCTGCGAGTTTGAGCGCCGCCTTTCCAATATGGCGCTTTTCAAAATCCTTAGGGTGCTTAAAGAATTCCGCGTATGTGCTTGAAATATCACCGGTCTCGACGGAACTAAATAAGTCGCTGTCAGCGACTTCAATCGTGTCATTGAGCGCATTGGCGGAGACATAGCCATTTGCCACGTTCATAAGACGAACCTGAAACATGAGTCGACTATGCCGTTCGTTCACCTTGGCGGCCGGCAAGATGACTGAGATAAGAACAACATCCACCTTTGCCCTCGCCGCGAATTCCCTCATCCAATCCAAGGCATCCGGATCGTACAGGCCTCCAGGGCTCAACAGCATCGGCTGATATGCAGGGTTTTCCAAGAGATCCCGGTAGATCATAAAAGTGAGATTCGGCGTCAAACTATCAGTCAGCGACCTTGCACTGTTGTCATAGACCCGAAGAATCCCGATCACAGTTGGCTTATCTGCGGCCCATACCGATGCGATCGGTGTGAGAACAACGAAGATCGCGAGAAGCATTCTAAGTGTCTTTGACATAGTTGGACTTTCGAGCAGTGGGCGGAGTCGAAAACTTCGCTCGCCTCGCTTTAGCCTACTTCTTGTTCCTGGCGGGGGCTTTCACGAGTTTTGGGTCTGGAACCTGGAGAACGGGGGGTAAAGCAACAGGAGGCACCACTGCTAAGTTGGTTGCCTTGCGAACCACTTCGTCGGGTGCTAGGGTTGAAGGCAATCCCATATTAGACAGCTGCGTCGCTGGGTACCAATCCTGCGGAAGATACCATGTGCTCTCACCTTCAAGATTGAAGTAATCGAAAATGGCTGACATGTTGCCAGGCAACTTACCTCCATTGTCGCGTTGATAGAGGGCAACATAGGTCTTCAACTCGCCGATTACTTGGTCTCTATTAGCACTGTTGCCCTGATTAAGCAAGGAGATAGCATATTCCAAATGAAGGTCCGGAATGGCGCCACGGGTCGCATCAAGTCGAATCGCGTCGGCAATATGAGCCACGGCCGCGCGCCTTTCCTCGGGGGTTTTAGCCGTGAGGGTCATCACTTTGCTGAGATAGAAATGCACCTCGGGATCGTTGGAGCGCTGCTCCAATGCATCTTCGAGGTTCTGGCGAGCCATTGCAAATAAGTCGTACTTCATTGCCAAAATACCGTTGTCCCGCTTGGCAGCGGAAAGCAGTACCGGGAAGGTGGCGCCGGAACCGATTAGGCCGCCGGCCCTCTGGAGCTTCTCCAACTGGTCATGAAGCGGTCCGTTCAACAACTCTTTCATATGTCCAATGCGCTCCTTCACATGATGAGGGTCTCCAATGAACCCGAGGCCGACGCGCGGGTCCCTAACCACCATGGTATTGATCGAGGCATAGAGGCGTGGGACCTCGCGCGCATCGTATCCCTGGCTCAGCATGTATTTTGCGCCGAGCTCGTCCGCCTCATTCTCCTCGACGGTTGACCACTCTGTCTGTCGAACCCCACTGTGAATGAAGAGATTGGATGCGGCGTAGCTGCCTATGCCACCAGCAAGGGCTCCGATTAGAGCTCCGTTGGCGGAGCCTCCGCCCAACCCGCCGATCAGACCGCCGCCCACTGCACCGGCAATGCCGATGATCGCCTTTTTTCGCTCTGCCTTTGCTTCCTTCTCTTCGTTGAGCTTCTCCTCGAGGACCTCGCTTCGGATTCGATTGTATTCATGTTTCTGCTCCACATGCGCGATTTCATGAGCCAGAACGTAACTGAGTTGAGCTTCGCTGTCGAGCATGGAGATAAAACCGGTGCTGATATAAACCGAGCCAGTCGATAAAGAAAACGCTTGGGGCAACGGATAAAGCAAAATACGAAAAGTGTAAAAGTTCGGAGAGTCATTGGGAACCAGCGTCTGCCCTATGTTATTGATATAAATCTGCATCATGGGATTGCTATAGAGGCGGTCGTCTTCGCGCGCGCCACCGTTCTTAATGGGATCGTCAGTGATGCCCCAGTTTTCAGTCCGGTTGATCGCGTAGGCTGTATTGAGGTCCTGGATTCGAAGCGCATCCCAGCGCTTCTGTATCTCGTCCTGCACCGCCGGCCGCTGCGCAATCTCAGCCATCCTGGCTTTGTCCGCATCGCTGTACTCCGGCGCTTTCCCCGCGACTTCCTGCGGTTTATCTTTCTTTTCCTTGTGGGCGAGACATGGGATCGAAAAGCAAAAGGACAAGACGAAGAGCGCAATTGCTGACCTGCCGCCCATAGTACCTGCTTTCCTCTCGCACACCCAGATCGCATATTACTGGACGGCGGAACACTTCATTTCGGATTTGACGCGCAAGCGTAGCGCCTCGAAGCCTCCATGTCAACAGCAAAGTTCTGAGGATTTATGAAAATCAGTGACAACGGGATGCTGATTCGTTATATTCGGGCTGGTTTCCATTAAAAAGACCCGAGGATCCGATCAATGATCCTTTTCCGGCCCACCGTTCGATTTGTTGGCATATTCCTGTTCCTTTTAGGGACTTCGATCTGCAGCTACGCCTGGACGACCAACGAGGTCTGGCTCGAGATCCCCAGTCAGCATGTGCGAGTTGAGGCAAACGAGGCCGTCACCTTGAAGCCCGGCGCCATTTCCTTGCTCATTGTCCATCTGGGGCGACAGCCACAGGATGTTTTCTATAAGAATGTGACGACTAGGTTGAACACCGACGTGACAAACGTCGTCTCCACGCTGCGTGCTGCCGAGGAAGGTATCATTTGCAGCATTGATTTATCGCATAATCCCGCGTTTGCGCTACATCCCGGGCGGAATTCCGTGGAAGTCACCTACAAAGACCGCTGGAATACAGTGCACTACACCTCTTTCATGCTTCAGCTCACTCCGGAGAATCGGGGATCACCGTTTCGCCGCCCTCCCGTCTATCCAGGCGAACCGCCGTTTGCTGGCAGCCGTCGATTTGCGTTGGTTGTCGGTGTGGCGAGGTACAAGCTTGGCGGAGCGGGATTGGAGAATCTTCCCTACGCGGATGGTGACGCTGAAGCTTTCCGCAATTCCATTATCCATGACGGCAGCACCCCGAGCGAGAACGTACATCTGCTCCTGAATGAGGATGCGACGCTCAACAACTTGAGACAGGCGTTTACAGGCTTTCTTGCCGCGGCAAAGCAGGACGATACTGTGATTCTCTACTTCAACATGCACGGCGCATACGACCCGAGTGATCCAGATCACAAGTATCTGCTGACCTACGACTCCGATCCACACGATATGGCCAATACGGCGCTCTCGGTGGGTGACCTGCAGAATCTCTTGTCCGGCTCAGTTAATACCAAACACATTGTCATGCTGGCTGACACTTGCCACGGCAACGCGATGGGCGTGTATGTCGCGGTGAAGACGAGGCCTGACAACCTGGTTAACCTTTACTTGGCTCGCGCCTTGCAGCCACTGGGTCTGGCATCACTAGAAGCCAGCGATGTTCACCAAGTATCGCGGGCAGGCGACCAATGGAAGGGCGCAGGCGTTTTCACCTATTACCTCATCAAGGGGATTGCGGGCGAAGCGGATGCCGACGGTGATGGCACCGTCACAGCGAGCGAGCTATTTACCTACGTCCAGATGCAAGTGACCAAGGACACGTTTGATGAGCAGTTGCCGATCGCGGAAGAGGGCCGCTCCGGCGATGTTGCATTGGCCGGAGTTAAGACAAGCGGCAGAAGGACCTCGACACTTGCAAGCTCAAACTGAGCCTTCTGGGTGGAGGGCTTTGATCGTCTAGGGAAGGTCTCGCGGAGCGGTGGCCTCACTTGACCAATAGCGAGTAGCCGTCTCCCCTTGGCGGGAACGATTCGGGCTATAAGTGTGGAAATTGTGTGGGCTGGGTATCCGTTTGGCTCAACACACCCCAAGGGATTGTGTTTTGCCGGCCGGTTCCTCTTCGCCCGGGGGAGCTAGCTGGTGGCGAGTGATCGGATCAGCGGAGACGGCTTGCTGTGCCAAGCAACAGAACAGCTTCCCGCCATCTTCCCCGACATCTGATCTCCTGTGAATCGAAACTTGGCCATTACCCAAACGCCCAATTTGCCCCGCAATCTGCCTCAGAAGCGATACTATCCCGTCGAACCTGTGCTGAAAAAGGAGATTCCGGATAGACCGACCCAGACCGTCGATTTCTGTGGGCTATTGACGCCGCAAAGGAGTAAACTCGGGGCGTTCACAAGCAGAGCTCTCTTCTTCCCTTCCGGGGATAAGAGCTTCACCCGCGGAGGCCCACTATGGTATTGGAAGTTGGCCAGCGCGTCGGCGACTACGAAGTCCTGGCACTGCTAGCCTCGGGCGGCATGGGCAGCGTCTACAAAGTACGCAACATCATCTCCAATCGCGAAGAGGCGATGAAGGTCCTGCTTCCGGACTTTGCATCCGACCACGATCTCGCCGCGCGCCTCGTCGCTGAAATCCGCACCCTCGCCGGTCTTGAGCACCCCAACATTGCACAGCTGCGCACCGCCTTCCGCAGCGGCGACCAGTTCGTGATGGTCATGGAATACGTGGTAGGCACCACGCTCGAAAAGATGGCCACCCAGGGCGGGCTCTCGCTGGACAAGATTATCGACTACTCCATGCAGGCGCTGGCTGCGCTCAACTATGCCCACGACCGCGGCGTCACGCATCGCGACATCAAGCCGGCCAACATCATGATCACCGATCACGGGGTGGTCAAGCTGATGGACTTCGGAATCGCGAAATCGAACAACAACATGCAGCTGACGCGCCCCGGCACCACCATGGGCTCAGTCTATTATATGTCTCCGGAGCAAGTACGCGGGGAAACGGTCGATGCCCGCTCCGATGTTTACTCCTTCGGCGTGATGCTTTACGAAATGCTTACCGGACGCAAGCCCTTCCAGGCCGAGACCTCATACAGTGTGCTCAATGCGCAGTTGAACGAGGAGCCCACGCCGCCCATGCAGATCAACCCCGTTCTTCCTCAAGAGCTGAATAACCTCGTGCTGCGCGCGATGGCCAAGCAGCCAGACAAGCGTTTCCAATCCGCGGACGATTTTCGCAACGCGCTGAAGGGCCCGCGTGAGCTCAACACGGTCCCTCAAGCTATGAGATATGTTGCGCGGGCCGCGCAGCCGGTTCCGCATCCTCCCGTTGCAAAGCCTCCCGAGTTCACTCCAGTTCCAGTCCCTTCTTCGGCAACTGCGCCCTGCTCCGACAGGAGCAACCGCGGTTTGTGGATGGGACTCGGCGCGGTGGCAGCCATTCTTGCCCTGATCGCGGTAGCCGCCCTGCTGCCTCGTATCTTGATGACCCACGCGAGCCAAAAGCCCGCAGCTGCGGATATACAGGCGCCACCTCTCTCGCCCAATGGGGGACCCGGCGCCCAGCCGGCCACTCCAACTCCGAGTGCGACCCCGCAGCCCAACCTGCTTACCACGGTAACCCCGGAGACCACGCCACCCAGTCCCGAGCCCGTCAGTCAGCTAGGTGCCACTGGGACTCCGAAGCCGCCCGCGATTAATAAGCCGTTGCATACCCCGTCAGAACACTCTACTCCGAAGGCCAGGATCGACGATTCGACACCCGCGGAGGTCGCAGTCGCGCCCACGAGAGTACAAGCTAGAAAATTGACAGCCGAGCAGTTGCGAGCGATGGCCTTTGTTATCACGGGCCAGGACAAGCTGAAGACGCAAGATTATGTCTCGGCTGAGAATAACTTCCGAGTCGCACTGAATCTCGATCCAGACAACTCGGCCGCAAGAGAAGGATTGGCAGCCGCCAAGAAAGCGTTGGGCGAATGACTCCGACAACTGATTCACTCACCGCTTTAACACGCTTCCGGGTTAGGTCAACGTTCGTCCGATAGCCCGGAACGCAAAGGCGCTGTATCGAAGCGGGAATCGGACAAACCAGAGGTATGTAGTTGACGCGCAGCGAGTCTGAGCGCTAAGCCTGCGATTCACCGGGTCTAGGAAAGGAGACGCGCTTGCCTACAAACAGAACTCGCGTGCATCATTTCGATGCCCGGTACGTGGGCATCTCGTACAACTTCTTGCATACAGTTGGACTCAGAGGTGTCGGAAGACTCAGAGATACCTCCTTGATTGCCTGCGCTTCTGGAGCTCGTCCCAGTCTATTCACCGGCACAAGAGAAGACCAAGGCGCTCACCTTTGGGCGGGCCGTTCTTACGTGCTCTTGCTCCCAAAGGATCCAGGGTTTGACGAGATTTGTAGTCGTCATGGCCTCTCAAATGATAGGCCCCGTTGGACGCCTTTGCCGGAACTTTGGAAATCACCCGAGAATCGTGACATCACCGATAGGCTCAGTCGAGCAGTACAGCAATCTCCAGCGTCTTACAATAGGGTTGATGCCAGGGAAGAAGCTGGAAAACGCGGCATCAAGGCCCTCCAAGGGCAGGTCGGAGCCGAAATCAAGATCGAGATTCCCGATAGACCGAGCGCGCAGGCATTACACGTCTTTCAGGCAATGAAAGGGACCTTCCTTCCGGGCTGGATTGAGAAGATTGAAGAAATCAGCACGGAGTTCGATCGACAAAAGAGTTCGAGCTTAAGTGTTGAAGATACCAAAAAGCGTGACGAGTCTCGCCGGCTACTTGATGAGGATCATGCTCGAGCCACCGCAATATACAGTGAGAAGGAAGCCCCGCCATCTGGTAGCAGCCCAGCAGTCATGACCTCACACATCGAAGCGGCGTACAGACGCGAGGAATCCGCAGGGCCTACGGCCAAGGTTGAGTCCGGGTAACTCCGCTAGTCGACTGTCGCGGAGTGATCATTACTAGTGCGATTGCGTCTAATCTTATGTGACCAGCGACGTCTCAGTTCTCTCCGAAGACCAGCATCTGGAACTCAGCCGTATCGCCCAGTCGCGGTCTTTGCCTGCCGGGTATGTTTTTCGCGCCAAGCTGGTTCTAATGATGTCCGAAGGCGTTTCCTACAGTTCCATCAAACTGCGGCTAGGAACGACCGCACCGACGGCCAGCCGCTGGAAGCAGCGCTTTCTGGCCGCAGGGCTCGATGGGCTGGATACGACTCATCCCGGACAGCAGCCCTCGGTGCTGACAGCCAAGCTGCGGGCGCAGATTCTTGCCGCCACGCGCAAACCGCCGAAGGATGGTTCGACGCACTGGAGTTGCCGCAAGCTGGCCGCCGCTCTGGGCCTCAGCAAGGACGCCGTGCACCGCGTCTGGCAGCAGGCGGGCTTGAAGCCGCACCGTCTGGAGCGTTACATGGCCAGCGACGATCCCGACTTTGAAACCGAGGCGGCTGACATCATCGGCCTTTACCTGAACCCGCCCGAGCACGCCGCTATCTTCTGCGTTGACGAAAAGACCGCCATTCAGGCCCTGGACCTGCCGCCAGGGGGTTGTCGATTAACTTGAAATCATACTGGGTCGTACTCGCAGGCAGTACTACCGGAATCTTTCCAAAGAATGTGTGGCTGCCACCCGATCCGGTGATAGAATGCGCCCCATGAAGTACGTAGTAAGGCCCGGAGACACGCTCTGGCGTATTGCAGGCACGCATTACGGTGATCCCGAACAATGGCGGCGCATTTCGGAAGACAATCATCTGCGCACGCCAGATAGGCTTTGGGTCGGTCAACAGATCGAGTTGCGAGACTCGCAGCTGAAGCGAACGCCTCTGAGCGGAACATCCTCAAATGCTTTGAATCCGCCGCTCTCTTTGCCGCCGCATTTTTCCACAATGGAGCACGCGACGAGCATGATTCCGGGGCGCGCATTCTTTTATGTTTTAGCGGACGAGTTGAATCCGCTTAGGAGCAAAGTCGTACGCAAGGTAATGACGAGCGAGCAAATGGCACGTCAATTCACGGAGATCTTGGGTAAGCCAATCATGAGAGTGCCTAATCCGGAACGATTCGGCATGCACCCGAGCGACCCGCTTTCCACGCTTCCTCCAGGGCGTCACGCACTCGGTATGAAGCCCAGTCCTTACAATTCCGCCTCTTCCGATGCCTTTGGCGCGTCCCGCATCAGCGGCAAACGGTTTTGGATTGACGTTGAAGAGGCTGAGCGAGCGGGAGCCACGTTTCACGACACTGAGGAGATACTTGCTGATCTCGACCGAATCGCCCAAAAGTCGGCCAATTCAAAGACGCTCGGCAAGATCGCGGAAGTCCGGAAGTTGGTCGCGGCGGACTCCGAGGTTTTAATCAAAGGCGCAGTTCCACCTTTGGCAGTTAAAGGTGCGGGGTCGATGGCGCTCACTAGAACAATGCAGGGTGTCCAAATAATCGGTTTCGCGATGACCGCAGCGGACCTATATGCGGCTGGGAAGCGATCAGTCGAACAGCACTCCTTGAAGCCAATCGAAGCTGAGTCCGTGCGCCAGAGTGGGAGTTGGGGGATGGCGTGGGCCGGAGCCAGATTGGGTGCTATGGGGAGCGCGGCATTGGGAGTCGAAACGGGACCTATTGACCTTCTCGTCGGGTTGGCTGGCGGTATCGCCGGAGGCGTGGCCGGCTATTACGGATTTGGCTGGGTCGCCGACCATATTGACAAGTAATGAAACGGTGGGAAGATAGGAACAAGATGAGCGATTTCAATGCCGAGGGTCTGGACCCTCCGTGGGTTGTTTTTCCGGAAATTAAGCCCCGAGAGTTGTCTGCATATTTGAAGCAGGGAGTTACTGAGACTTGGTTCGACCAGCATTGGCGGCCTTTCTGGAGTAGTCTTACACCCGACCAGCAGCGCGATTACCTCGATCATTGGCAGACGACCGAAGAATGGCGTGATGCCGTCGCCTACTATTTCAACCCCGAGCCCGGTTTCGACGTCGACGCAGATACGTTGGAGTCCAAAGCGTTTCTCGAAACTTGGCGCAAGAAACGCAAGAAGTGAATAGAGATCCAGCGTGGTTCACAACATCGGCGCTATTGCAACGGATGAGAGCCGTCTTGTAAGTGACAGAAGAGAACCTACATCTGCCGATTGCGTCCTGAATCGGCCTCCGGCCGTAGCGCATTCTGCAAGGTAGTGCACCTGGTGTTGGACCAGATGGCGTAGAGCCCAATCCTCGAATGGGGGGCGATCCGATCAGGCTCTGCTTGGAATCCGTTTGCGCTGGGAATTCAAACGTCTGTGATGATCCTCGAGGTTTCGACCAACACGATTTCGACGACATAGAGATTCTTCGATCGCAAAGATTCTTGGCGCCATTGTGCCGCGTCCCAACGAGTGCTATTCGAGTTCAATCGTTCCGTCGGTCCAGACGTATCGGCAACCGATCAGTCGATGGTGCTGCGAAGTCAAGCGGACAACGTGTCGGCTATCACACTTTAACAACTCGACTTCGACCTCGGAATGCATTGGTCGTTCACGCCTAGGCGCTCCAAAGAATCGAACCAAGGACCAAGAAGTATCGGGTTTGCCAGGCGGGTGAACACGGTTAATTCGCTGATGCGTTGCCAAGAACTGAACTTTGCGCAGCAAAAGCCCCGACGGCAAGAAACAAGCAGCGCAGCGAGGTACGACTCGCCCCAACTGTCGGAGACTTGAGATTTCTCCGGAAAGGAGGTGAAATTCCGTTGAGTCGAGACGGCCTTCAAAGATTTGTGTCGCCCTCACAGCCATTGTAAGCAAGCTCACCTGATAGCTCCTCGCAGCCTCTCGCAGTAGCTGACCAGAGAGAACGACTCCCGGAGGAAACGTTTGAGCCAGCAAGAAGTCTGGCATAAGCAATTGTGCCGCTGCTTTGTTGCAGAATACTTCTTCCTCAGATAAGTCTGATACCTGTGGGGCCACTCTTTCCCCAGGTCCCCGAGAAAAATCGTATAACATCGCATGAGCCAATTCGTGCGCGTACGTAAAGCGAAGCTGCACATACCGACTAGTGCCAGTTCGTATTATCTCACCATCGTTGCGGTGAAGATAGATCCTGCCATGTGTGGTGTCTAGGATTCCCGCTTCCGCCTGCGACCGGAAAATCGGTCTCGGTTCGATCCCCAAAAGTTCCGCAACCGCAGCCAAACGGATCGGTGGTTGTGTGATGCCGGCGTTGCGCAGCAGACGTTCGCAATAGATGCCAAAATTCGACGCCGTATCATCGTCTGGGTCACTGAAGTGACCGCGAATCCAGAGGGCAAACGAGGATCCGACTTGGGGGGGCATCTGGTCTTCTTGGCCTCAGAAGAGGCTGGGCTGCTCGTCACGTGGGGCGGTCTCTGCGTTTCTGAAAGCCTCGCGAATTAGATCGAGGATTCTCGCGGCTTGTTGCTCTTTTGCGCTTGGAGGGCGTTTGATAAGCAAAAGGCCAAGTTGTCTTGAGATTTGCCGCTGGACATGTCTCCGTGCAAGATCGTCCTGCAAAGCTAGAAGACTCTCGTAAATGTAGTTGATAATCGGCGATTGTGAACGGTCGAACTCGACGACAACCGGCGCACCATCTGCAACTATTTCATTAGGTATGCCACCTGAGTGCCTCATCAAGACA
>Ga0335069_10003077_pt1 | contig 25415 bp, 26 predicted proteins | sample Lox_Sample_11_FD_206714 | JGI IMG/M metagenome (GOLD analysis project Ga0335069, IMG submission 206714) | Soil microbial communities from Loxahatchee National Wildlife Refuge, Florida, United States - Lox_Sample_1.1 | ecosystem: Environmental > Terrestrial > Soil > Wetlands | place: USA... | reverse complement strand
GTACGACACCCGAATATCTTGTTGCCGGGCCAAGATGAAGGGGACCACGCCAGCTTTGCCGGCCATCGGAGAGGGAGGAAGACCATGACCCTGGTAGCCGGACGCGGTCCGCTCAGCAGCGATCCGGCCGGGCGGTTCATTCCTTCGATACCCGCCGACATTGCCTACATCGAGCCGCACCCGCGCCGCGTGCAGGCCTTCCAGGATGGGCGTCTAGTGATCGACACCGAGCGGGCACTCATGGTGCACCGGCGCGGTCATCCGCTCAGCTACGTCTTCCCGGCTGATGAGGTCGGTGAGCTGCCCAACGAGCCGGAGCCGGACGCGCCGGGTTTCGTGCACGTGCCCTGGGATGCGGTCGGGGGCTGGCTCGAGGAGGGCAGAAAACTCGTTCATTACCCGCCCAATCCGTATCACCGGGTCGACTGCCGCCCGACCAAGCGCCAGCTGCATGTCTCCGTCGATGGCATCGTGCTGGTCAACACCGAAGACACCGTCATCCTTTTCGAAACCGCGCTCGAGCCGCGCCTCTACGTCGATCCCGTACACGTGCGCACCGATCTGCTGCGACGATCAGAGACGTCGAGCTATTGCAATTACAAAGGCTTTGCCACGTATTGGTCCGCTGTCCTAGATGACCATGTTGTCGCCGATGTGGCGTGGAGCTATCCGGATCCGCCTCCGGAAAGCCTTCCCATCAAAGGGTTTTTCAGCTTCGACGCGACCCGCGCCGACGTCGCTGCCGAGCTGCCGCTCACCGGCCATAGCTAGGTGGGAAGGTAGCCGACGGATTGAGCAAACAGGACTCGTTGCTGGGGGTGCAGTCCGAGTTCCTCAGTCAGGCCGGACCTGTCACAGTTGTGAAACCAAGCCGCGAGGCCACGGGCAGCGGCGAATAGATAGACGTTCCCGGCGATGAGGCCGGTGTCGACGAAGTAATACGACTTCTGGACTTCTGGATCATGAAGCCCGGGCTCGTCAAAGCCAGCGCTATGGGTGAGCCGGCGAATGTCCGCCACATAGATCAACACAACCGGCGCCACCGTGACGTCTGGCTGGCCCGGCGTCAACGCCTTGGCGCGCACATCGGTCTGGGTGATCCGTGCCAAGCGATGACTGACTCCGTCATAGAGATGGGTTCCGTCGGGAAGCGCGACATACAGATCGATCTCTTGAGAGTTGCTCGCCGAAGCGGCGGTGCGCCCTGGCGCACCGAACGGACCTACTGGCCTGTTCACGCCATAGGCAGACCACAGCAAGTCGGAAAGATCTCGGATCGACACCGGCTGGCAACTGGTCTCCCTGGTCGACTTCCGGCGATCGAATGCGGCAACGACGGGGTCGTCAAGGTCCACAGGCGCCGGTGGCAGCTGCAGCCAGCAGTCGTCACGAGCCTCTTTGCTCCCCATGGTGCCCCTTGCTGCGGTCATGGTTTCTCCCAAATGTCATGCCGGCAAACATTTTTGCGGCCACGCAGGTTCGTGGAGAAATATAGAAACCCGAGCTGCAGGCGATCTAGAGCCATTTGGCCCTCAAGCTATGACGTTGGACCTCAGCCGGGCCGGCTCGCCAGCCCGACGATCATCAACATGAACAGCACCCCACCGATGGTGCATGCCAGGGTCGCGCGAGTGCGGGGCCCGGTCTGTGCTCTGGGCAGGATGTCGGCGCTCGCCATATACATCAGGAAACCGGCGAAAAACCCTAGATATAAGGCTAGTAGGCGATGGGGAATCGTGACGGCCAGCGTGAGAGCCGCACCCGCAACCGGCGCGACAGCATCAGCGGCCAGCAGTGTCAGCGCCCTGCGACGGTCATTTCCATAGAGCGATGTGATGGTGTAGGTATTGAAGCCGTCCGCAAAATCGTGGCCGATCACGGCCACCGCGACCGCCGCGCCCACCCCGGCCCCGGCCTGAAACGCGGCGCCAATGGCGAATCCGTCCATGACGCTGTGGCCCACCAACCCTGAGGCCGCCAATAGCCCGACACTGCGAGCATCCGCATGATCGGCGTCATTCGACATCCGGCCGCGATGAATACCGACTGTCTGTTCGATGACGTGCAGCACCAGAAAGCCGAGAACGAAGGCCAACAACGGAACAGGAACGCCGAATAGCATCCAGTCGCCCTGGCGCAATGCTTCTGGCAGCAGGTCGAAGCCCACCGCACCGAGCATCAACCCGGCGGCCAGTCCGAGTACCAGATAGCGATAGGAACCGATACGCAGCGCTGCATAACCGCCCAGCAAAGTGGTGACGAACGAGCCGAAGGCCACCAGAACAACCATTTTCAGCCCACCTCTCTGCAACCCGTTCGGAGTAGACGACCGGGTGCAGATCCGCAATGCTCCTGGGAAAAGGTAGCGCTCGAAGGAGCGGTCTGCTATCGCAACGCCGCCGAGCTGCCGCTCACCCGCCGTAGCTACGTCGACCGAGGCCGAGCGCGTGCTGGGCGATCATGTTGCGGAACACCTCCAGGGTGCCGCCGTAAATCCCCAGCGGTAACGCCAGCCGGTACAGGTGTTCTGGCGCGCCGTCGCCGGCGGAGCCCTGGGTGTCGGTGGACAACGCCGAGGCCGTCCCCAGGATGTCCATCAGATCCGGCGAGATGTCACGCATCGTCTGGGCGATCGCGACGCGCCCGAACATCCCGGGCGTGGACAAAGCCGCCTCCATCTGGGCGAAGCTGCGCCCAAGCCGGTATTTCACCGACTCGTCGTCCACCCCGGAAACGAGTGCGGCAACCGTGTCGACCACCTCGGCCATGAGATCACCGTGAGCCGCCATAGCCGCAACGTATTGCAGCCCATGATCTTCCGGATCGCTGACGCCGTGCTCGGCGTCCAGCGCCGAGCGCATCACCGTCCAGCCGCCGTTCACCTCACCGATGCGGTACAGGTCGTCGACGCACACGTCGCTGTAGTAGACGATGTTGGTCCGGTCACCGTCCAGGGTCCGAATCGCCTGAATTTCGATTCCCGGCGAATCCAGCGGGACCAGAAACATGGTGAGGTTCTTGTGTTTGGGACCTTGCGGATCGGTGTTGGTCAGCAGGAAGACGTACTGGGCGTTTTGTGCGTTTGAGGTAAACATTTTGGAGCCGTTGATGATCCACGCATCGCAGTCACGTACCGCCCGCGTCTTGCAGGTCGCGACATCGGAACCACCCTCGGGCTCGGTGTAGCCCAGGCATAGCCGGATTTCGCCGGAAAGCACACCGGGCACGACCTTGCCCGCGAGTTCCGGCGCGCCGAACTGTTGCACCAGGTGCGCCACGACGGACGTGGTGCCCCAGTGGTACCAGGGGGTATGGGCCCGGGCGATCTCGAGCTGGAAGATTCGCCGCCGAACCGCCGTGAATCCGCCGTCGGACTCCTGCTTCCAATCCCCGGCTAAATAACCGGCTTCGCCCAGCGCCAAATGCACTTGCTCGTCGAAGTTTTCACCGAACGCGCGCTGCCGATCAAGAACCTCACCGGTGACATGCTTTGTGATGAAGGCCCGGGTCTCCTCGAGAAAGGCCCAGTCCTCGGCGCTGAGTGCCACGTGCGAGAAGTCCATTTACATCGCGTCAATCACGCAAGTGTGGAACCGGTCGAGAATCTCGAGCACATGCGCCACGCTGTCGCCCGGCAATCCTATGCTTACCCAGGTAACACCCAGGGCCGCAAGCTTTTCCAAGCCCTCCAGATAGGCGTCGGCGTTGAAGTGATCGTCGGTGGGGCTGCCGCCGTCGAAGTTGGTGAAGGCGATGTCGACCGCTGACCAGTCCCTGCCCACCGCTTCACACCGGCGCCGCAAATCATCGATGCCTTTGGTAAGACGCTGAATTGAGTCGATGACGGCCGTGCCGGCGGTCTGGGCCAACTGTCGAGGGGCGGGAAACGGACACCAGGCGTCGCCGTATTGCGCGACGCGCTGGCGCGACGCCCCGGTGTTGCCGCCGATCCAGATCGGCGGATGCGGAGCGGTGACCGGACGCGGGTGGGCGGTAATCCCGCGAGCGGTGAAATATTTTCCCTCAAAAGAGATGTCATCGGTGGTCCAGACGGCCCGGATCACCTGTAACGCTTCCTCGAACAGTTCGGCGCGTTCGTCATAGTCGACACCGAGTGCCGAGAATTCCCGCTTGAGGTAGCCCACGCCCACCGCGAGGGTGAATCGCCCACCCGAAAGTAGGTCCAATGTCGCGCCAGACTTCGCCACTACGAACGGGTTTCGGTAAGGCAGCACCACGATATTGGGAATCAAGCGGAGTGTTGTCGTTCTGGCGGCAGCGAAACCCAGTGCGACAAAGGGGTCTAATGAGTCATGACCCCCGGCTTCCAACCAGCGTTGTGATGGGGCGGGGTGATCGGTGAAGCCGAATCCGTGAATGCCGGCCGCTTCGCTGGCCGCCGCCACCTTTCCGATGCCGTCCCCACTCACCAGCTCGGGGTTGTAGGGATGACTGTGCATCGGGTGGGTGATGGTGAAGTGCATGGCGCGACCAGCCGCTAGAACCGCGCGCGGGAATCAATCGCCGTGTCACTGGTCCGTAGCGGGCGGATCAGCGCCTCCTGGGCAAAAGAGCACAGCAGCTCGCCCTCTTCCGTGTGCACGGTGCCGCGCACGTATGACATTCCCGCGCCCACTTGAGTGCTCTCGTGGCTGTAGAGGAGCCACCCGTCCCAGCGCACCGGTTCATGGAACGCGACCGAAACGCTCATCGGCGCGGTGGAGACGGTTAGGTGCGCCTGGCTGGTGCCGATGCCGGGGTGGGCGCGCATGGTGGTGGAAATCCCCAAATGGCCGGTGAAGTATGCGACGAGCGCCTTGGCGAGATCGTCGCGGGTGGGGATCGGTTCGTAATGCAGCCAGGCGTATAGCTCCGGCGGCCCCACTTCGTCGGGGCTGTTCACGTCGACGACGTCGACCAGTCGCAGCTCCCGCCCGATCATCGGCATTTCGGACACATGGGCGTCGGCCGGCGCCGCGACCTGCGGCCTCGGAAGGTGGTGACGGATGACGTCCTCCGTGGGAACGTCGGCCAGCACGGTGACGCTCAGGCAGCGGCGGCCGCTTTGGTGCACCGCGACGACGGCGGTGGCGGTGGACCGGCCTTCGGCCACCACGTCGAGCACGAGTTCAACCGGCGGCCCGACGGCCACCACCCGGGCGAACACCGCGTGTGCCGAGCGCACTGACTTGTCCGGAAATCGTTTGGCCACCGCGAAAATCGCCTGGGCGAGGACCTGGGTGCCTTCCACCACTTGCCGTTCGTCGCCAACGGCGATCCCGGTCTCGCCGATGAACCGATCTTGCCCGTCGGCCCGCACGTCGAACAGATCCAGCAGACCCTGCACCGTCCACTCCGTCTGCTCAGACTCCGTGGTCAAATCGCACTCCACCTCTCGCGCCGACAGCTCACGGCTCAGCGTGACACTTCGAGTCGGATTTGTAAAGCTTGGCTACCTGACGCAGGGAGGCAACGCAATTACGCATGGTGCGCACAGCGCACCAGCATGGACCGCCGCCGGATCAACTTGTTCAGCAGGTCAATCCGGCCAGGATCGACGCCTACCACGCAGCCGTCGCGCGCGGGCTCGGCGGGGCACAAGATTGACACCGGTACCCGCGGTACATGACACTTTGTCGGTGTTTTGTAAAGCGGAAGATCTGCGAGGCGAAAGCGGATGATGCCTGAGCCGCTGGCCAACGGCTTCTGCTTCGGCGAAGGGCCGCGCTGGTTCGAAGGACTGCTGTGGTTCTCCGACATGCTGGGTGAAGCCGTACACACGGCGACGATGGGTGGCTCGTTGACCACGTTGCCGCTGCCCGGGCACTGCCCGTCGGGACTGGGGTTTCGCCCCGACGGCTCGCTGCTGATCGTCTCGACCGAAAACCGGCAGGTGTTGCGCTACGACGGCGACGCCGTCACCACCGTCGCCGACCTCACCGAAATGGCGCCGGCCAACCTCGGCGACATGGTCATCGACGACATGGGCCGCGCCTACATCGGATGCCAGGCATTCACCGGCGGCCGCATCATCCGTCTTGATCCCGACGACAGCGCCACGGTCGTGGCCGACGATCTCGATTTTCCCAACGGGATGGTGATCACACCGGACGGGGAACTGATTGTCGCCGAATCGGTCGGCCGGCGGCTGACCGCGTTCACCATCGGCGGTCCCAGCGACCCGGCCGGGCTGGCCGACCGAAGGATTTTCGCCGACGACCTGGACGGGCCGCCCGACGGTGTCGCGCTCGACGCCGAAGGCGCGGTGTGGACATCGATGACGCTGGCCCACCAGTTCGCGCGGATCACCCGGGGCGGTGCCGTGACGGACCGCATCGACATGGGCGACCGTGTTGCCATCGCCTGCGCGCTGGGCGGTCCGCAACGACGCACGCTGTTCTTACTGTCGAGCACCGACGCCTACCCGCATCGCCTGGTCGGCACCCGGCTCTCCCGATTGGACGCTGTCACCGTTGCCATTCCCGGCGCCTGCTCGCCCTGAGACACCCGACGAGGAGGAGTAGTGAGTGACTCGTATTACGAGCTCATCGATGACGCCGACCCGTTGGGTGAGAAGTTCGCGGCGACCGACCTGGTGCGGGGCACCTGGACCGCGGCGATACAGCATGCAGCGCCGGTGTCGGCGCTGCTGGTTTGCGCCCTGCAGCGCTGCGCCCCGCGTGACGACATCCGCCTGAGCCGCGTCGTCATCGATTTGTTGGGACCGGTGCCGGCCGAGGGCGATCTGTGGGTTCGCCCGCGGTTGGAATGCGGCGGCAAACAGATCGAGCTGGTCACCGCCGAGATGCTGGGGCTCGGTCCCAACGGTGAGCCGCGGCCGCGAAGCGAGGGCCGAAACCGCAACCCGGAGAGGGATTGGGACCGCAACTACGTGCACAGCCTGGACTGGCGTTGGCTGACGCTGAATGAAGGCCCTGAGTCCTGGATCAAGCCGCTGGTGGACCTGGTCAAGGGTGAGACCATGACGCCGCTGGAACGGCTGTTCGCGGTGGCCGACTGCGCCAACGACATTGGCAGCAAACTGGACATCACCAATTGGACCTTCCTCAACACCGATCTGGCCGTGCATGTCTTCCGGATTCCCGACGGTGAGTGGGACCGGTATCCGCGCGAAAACGAGCTACGGCCCCGACGGCATCGAGACGACGGTCGGCACCTTGTTCGACGAGCACGGCGCGGTCGGCGCCATCGAGCAGTCCGTGCTGGTACGCCGGCGCCCAGGTAAGTCTGACCAGGAGGCGAAAACACCGTGAACTACTTCGTAGAGTTGCAGCTATGAGCCAGCCGGCCCAAACGACAGAGCCTGACACCTCGACGCGTCAGCGCATCCTCGACGCCACTGCCGAGGTGCTCGGTCGCAACGGCAAGACCAAGCTCAGCCTGTCCGACGTCGCTGCGCAGGCCGGCGTCTCGCGTCCCACGCTCTACCGCTGGTTCGCCTCCAAAGAGGAGTTGCTGTCCGCGTTTTCGCAGTATGAGCGCCAAATCTTCGACAGCGGCTTAGCCAAGGCCACCGCGGGGCTGAAAGGGGTGGACAGACTCGACGCCGCGCTGCGCTTCATCGTCGAGTACCAGCATTCGTATTCCGGTGTTCGGATGGTCGACGTCGAGCCCGAGTACACCATCGCGCAGTTCTCCGGCGTCCTTCCGCAGATGCGAGACGGATTGCAACGGCTGCTGCCCGGACCCAACGCCGCGGTGAAGGCGGCGACGGTGATCCGGATCGCGATATCGCACTACATCGTGCGAAGCGACGACGCTGATCAGTTCTTGGCGCAGCTGCGTCACGCGGTCGGAATCAAGGGCAGCTAACGGGCCGCTAGTCGAACAGCACCGCGGCGTTGAGGTAGCCGGTCGGGTCGAACGCGGCCTTGACCGTCCGCATGGCGGCGATGTCGGCCGGCTCTCGCGACATGCCCAGGTAGGGCCGCTTGCGGCTGCCGACCCCGTGTTCAGAGCTGACATTGCCTCCGGATTGCGCGATGAGGTCCATCATCGGCGTATACAGCGCCCGCTCCCGCTCTACCGGGCACCGCAATACGTTCAGATGCAGGTTGCCCTCTCCCACATGGCCGAACAGCACCGGCAACGCCTCAGGTGCCTGTGTCTCGATCAATTCGACTGCTTGCCTTGCGAATCCGGCGATGGACGACAACGGCAATGAGACGTCGAACTTCAGCGGCGGCCCATACACGCCAAGCACATCGGCGAGCGATTCGCGCACCTGCCACAACCGTTGCTGGGCAGCAACATCCACGCCGACGGCGGGTTCGCCGCGCAGCTGAACTCCATCGAGCAGGTCGGCGAGCCGGTCGGTCTGGTCTTCGTCGGCGGCCAGTTCCACCAACAGCAGCCAGTCGCCGGCGACCGGGGCGCCGATCCCCAGGTGCTCGCGGGTCAGCGCGGCGGCTCGACCGCCGATCAACTCCAGCGCGGCAATGCCGTCCACGTCCCGGAAGATGCGGCTGGCGGCCACCAGCGCCTCCAGCTCGTCGAACCCGCAGATGGCAGTGACTCGATGCGCCGGCGTGGGGTGCAGCCGCAGGTCTAGCGCGGTGATGACGCCCAGGGTGCCTTCGGCGCCCACGAACAGCGACGACAGGTCGTAGCCGGTGTTGTCGCGGCGGACCCGGCTGTGACGGTGCAGCAGCGCACCGTCGGGCAAGGCCACCTGCAACCCGACAACCTGCTCGCCCATGTTGCCGTACCGCACCGTGCGCAGGCCGCCGGCGTTCGTCGACGCCATCCCGCCGACCGTCGCCGTATCCCGGGCGGCCAGATCCACCCCGAACACCAGCCCCGCGGCACTCGCGGCGCGTTGCACCGCCGCCAGGGTGGTCCCGGCACCTGCCTGGATGCGGCGGTCAACAGTGTCGACTTCGCTTGCAACACAAAGGCGTTCGGTGGACAGCAGCACGTCGTCGTGCTCCGGGACGGTGCCCGCCACCAGCGAGGTGCGCCCGCCCTGCACCGTCACATGTGCGCCGGCATCACGGCACACCTGCAACACCTCGGCGACCTCCTCTGCCGAACCGGGCCGAACCAGCGCACTGGCCCGCCCGCGGTAGCGGCCGGTGTGGTCGATGCTGCGCGCGGCCAGCACGTCGGGGTCGGTGACGAGATGACCGGATCCGACGGCGGTGGCCAGAGCGCGCAACATGCTCGCGGTTATAGCACCTCAGCTAAAAAACCAGGCCGCGTGTGCCTCTAGAACTTGTGCGGCACGTCGGTCACCAGCCCCCCATCCATGATGAACTCACTGCCGGTGGAGTAGGACGATTCGTCGCTGGCCAGGAACACCACAAACGTCGCGACCTCGCGCACTTCGCCCGGTCGGCCCAGCGGGATGGTGACCATGTCATCTGGCAAGTGCGCGGTCATCCGGGTGCGGATGAAACCGGGATGAATGGAATTCACCCGGATGTTCAGCGGCGCCAGCTCCAAAGCCGCCGACTTCGACAGGCCACGTACGGCCCACTTGGATGCGACGTAGGGGTGCACGAGCGGCGCACCACGCAGACCTTCGATGGATGACACGTTGATGATGGAGCCGCCCCCGGCCGCGGTCATCGCATCGACGGCGGCCCGCATGCCCAGGAAGGTGCCGGTGAGGTTGACGTCAATGACCTTCTGCCACTTGGCCAGATCGAACTTCTTCAGCTGCCCCAGTGCGACCGTGCCGGCGTTGTTGACCAAAACGTTGAGCTTGCCGAATTCACCGACCGCGGTTTCGACGGCGGCATCCCATTGGTCGGGCTGGGTGACATCGAGGTGGACGTAGCGCACGGAGTCACCGATCTCATCGGCCAGCGTTTTGCCCTGGTCGTCGAGGATGTCGCCGATCACCACCTGGGCGCCCTCTTCCACCAGCCGCCGCGCGTGCTCGGCGCCCATTCCCCGGGCGCCCCCGCTGATCAGTGCGACTTTGCCTTCTACCCGACCCACTCAGGTCTCCTTCGATTTAGTTGGCTACCAATGTTTTTGGCGCGTATAGGCCGTTTCCGGTGACCAACGGCAAGTCCAGCGTGGTCCGGATGCCGGGCGGCGCGGCAATCACCGTGGGAATGGCGTTGACGATGCGCCCGGCGGCGCCGACGATCGCGGCGTGGTTATGGTCGCCCTTGCGACTGCTCGGAACGATGTCCACCGCGTATGAGGGCTCCCCGATGATTTCGACGCGATACGAGCCACCGCCAGAAGCCGGTTGCGGCCAGTCGGGCCGCAGGTCCGGCCGCAGCCGGGTGATGTGCTCGACGACGATGGCCGGGTGACCTCCGGCCATGCCCCGGATTTCGAACTGCAGCGCGGCCATCGTGCCTTTGGCGACGTTGCCCACCGCGATGTCGAAGTCTTCCGGGGCGGGCTCGCGCTGACAGGAGTCGGTGATTTCGTCGATCTCGATGCCCAGTCCGGCCGCGAGCTGTCGAATTGCCGTCCCCCAGGCGATGCTGAGGATTCCCGGCTGCAGCAGCATCGGCACCTCGTCCAGGGGACGGCCGAATCCCATGTAGTGCATGACCTCGGCGCCGTCGTAGGTGGCGTAGTCGGCGATCTCCATGCAGCGCACCTGCTCGATGCGCTGAAAAGTCCCCGCCAGCGCGAACGGAATCAGGTCGTTGATAAAGCCGGGGTCGACGCCGGTGATGAAGACACTCGAATTGCCTTGCCGGGCAGCGTCTTCGACGCGAGCGATGTACTTGTCCAGCATGACGCCCCACGGGTATTGCAGCAGGCCCGGCGAGGATTCGACGACGTTGATACCGGCGGCCAGGATGCGCATGACGTCAGCCACCGCCTCGGGCAGCCTCGTGTCACCCATGGCGCAGTAGACGACACACTCGGGCCGGGTGGACAGCACGGCGTCCAGGTCGGCGACGGCCGCAATACCAGTGACGACACCGGCCTCAAGGCCGACGCCGCACAGCTCGCCGGCGTCCTTGCCGACCTTTGTCGCAGTGGACACGCACACGCCGGTCAGTTCGAACTGCGGGTTGGTGATGAGTTCGGCTAAGGCCAACCCTCCGACATTTCCAGTACCGACGTGAGCGACGCGGATCGCCATCAGCGGCTCCATCCCTTGAACGCTGAAAAACTTTCTAGACACTAGTCCATAAATTTTGGGGCGCATACCGCCTGTATCGATCGTGGTGCCCAAGGCACAATGAAAACGCCCATGACACAGCGTGAGGATGTTCAGTTCGTCTCCGGTGCCGACCGGATCAGTGCATGGCTCTACCGGCCACCGCTCGATGAGCCGATGCCACTGCTGGTGATGGCGCACGGCCTGGGTGGGGTGCGCAGCATGCGGCTGGACGCCTACGCCGAACGATTCAGCGCGGCCGGTTATGCCTGTCTGGTATTCGACTACCGCAATTTCGGCGACAGCGAGGGGCAACCGCGTCAACTGCTCGACATCGGCATGCAGCTTTCCGACTGGGCCGCGGCGGTCGGCTACGCCCGCACCCTTCCAGGAATAGACGTCAACCGAATCTGCTTGTGGGGCACCTCATTTGGAGGCGGTCACGTGATCGCAACGGCGGCCCGGCTGACCGGTATTAAGGCCGCCGTGGCGCAATGCCCCTTCACCGACGGCGTCGCCTCGCTACGCGCGATCAACCCGTCGACCGTCGCACGCATCAGCATCCGGGCCGTTCGCGACGTCGTCAGCTCCCTGACGGGACAGCCTCCCGTGATGATCGCGACGGCGGGCAGGCCCGGTGAGGTTGCCTTGATGACCGCGCCGGACGCTTACGAAGGCTACCTCCGGCTGGTACCGGAGGGCGCGGAGCTGCACAACGAGGTCTGCGCACGCATCGGGCTGAAAATCGCCATGTATCGTCCGGGCCGGCAAGCCGCCAAGATCACCTGCCCGATCCTGTTCTGTGTGTGCGAGACCGATTCGGTGGCGCCCGCCGGCCCCACCCTGCGCTATGCGGCCCAGGCTCCCCGCGGTGCGGTCAAAACCTATCCCGAGGGCCATTTCGACATCTACGTCGGCGAGGCCTTCGAGCGTGTGGTCGCCGACCAGCTCGCCTTCCTGCACCAGCACCTCGGCCGTTAAGGCCCGAGCGGGCAATTCTCGCGGATCGACTCGTCGCGGATCAGCCCGCGCAGCAGCGCCGTGCTGAATTCCGCCGCGATCTCCTTGGCGGTACGTCGTCCGCTGGGCCGCAGCCAGCGGTAGCTGCCCAGGGTCATCCCGATATAGCCCAGCGCCACGACATGCGAATCGCAGTCGAAGAACTCACCGCTGGCGATACCCCGGTCGATGAGGCCGTGCACGTGCTCATAGACCTGAGCTTCCTTCTCCCGGACCTCGGCGACCTGTTCGGCGGTGAACCACTCGGTGATGTAGGGCTGTTCCTGAAAGTAGACGGCGGCCCGCTCCGGGTTGGCCGCGATACCGGTAAGCAGGCGCACGGTGTACTGATAGAGCGCTTCGCGGGCGGTCCACGAAGGATCGTCGTGCACCGCCGCCAGCGTGCCCTCAGCCGCCTGGCGGTAGATGTCGAACAAGATCAGCGACTTGCTGGCGTAGTAGTGGTAAACCGTCGCCTTGTTGAGTCCGATCACGTCGGCGACGTCGTCCATCCGGGTGCCGTGGTAGCCGCGGGCGGCGAACAGCTTGGTGGCAACAGCCAGCAACTCCTCGCGGCGCGTTAGCCCGTTCTCGGGTGGCATCTGTACTCGCTATCGTCACTGCCGGCGGGATTGGTGGAACCCGGACAAGGCCAATTATCAATCAACTGGTTGGACAGTTTAGGCAAACGCCAGGTGTCGCCCCGATGAGGATGGGACTAGACTCGCTTCGGAAAGCTCAAGTCGCGACTGGAGGGGTGGCCCAATGGATCCGAGCCCGGACTACGACGCAAGCGACGAGATCGAGTTTTTCTTCAGGTACGTCCCATGGGGTCTGCGTGGGGTCGTCGACGGTAACGGCTACCCGCCGCCCGGCTACCCGCCGGTTTAACCCGATCGCCCTAAAGCGCCTGACGCTGACCCGCTGCGCCCAGCTCCGCTGCGCTTGCGGTCAGCGCTAAAGCGCTTTGAGTTCCTCGGCGACCTCGGTCACCGATTTCTTCGCGTCCCCGAACAGCATCGTGGTGCCGTCCGCGTAAAACAGCGGGTTGTCGATGCCCGCGAACCCCGAGTTCATCGACCGCTTGAGCACAATCACCGACTTGGCCTTGTCCACATTGAGGATGGGCATGCCGTAGATCGGGCTGGATGCCTCGTTGCGGGCCGCCGGGTTGGTGACGTCGTTGGCGCCGATGACGATTGCGACGTCGGTGCGCGCGAACTCGTCGTTGATGTCGTCCATGTCTTTCATCGCGTCGTAATCCACCTCGGCCTCGGCCAGCAGCACGTTCATATGCCCCGGCATGCGGCCGGCCACCGGGTGGATGGCGTACTTCACCGGCACACCCTTTTCCTCCAGCAGCGACGCCATGTCCTTGACCGCGTGCTGAGCCTGCGCCACAGCCAAGCCGTAGCCCGGGACCACGATCACCTGGTTGGCGTAGGCCATCTGGATCGCAGCGTCGGCAGCCGAGGTCGCCTTGACGTGCTTGTCGCCGCCGTCGGTGCCGCTGGGGGCCACACCACCGCCGCCGAAACCGCCCGCCACGATCGCGGGAATCGACCGGTTCATCGCCCTGGCCATGAGGTTGGTCAGGATCGAGCCAGACGCACCGACGATCATGCCGGCCACGATCATCGCCGTGTTGTTGAGCGCCAAACCGGCCGCGGCGGCCGACAGCCCGGTCATCGCGTTGAGCAGTGAGATGACCACCGGCATGTCGGCCCCGCCGATGGGCAGTACCACCATCAGGCCCAGCACACCCGCGGCGGCCAGCAGGCCGATCATCCACCACAGCGACGCCCCGCCGGTGCCGGGATGGGCGTGCACGCCGATGACGATCGCCGCGGCCACCGCGCCGGCCAGCAACAACAGATTGATCGGTTGCTGCGCCTTGCCGAACCCGATCGGCGCTCCGGAGATGAGCTCCTGCAGCTTGCCGAACGCGACGATCGACCCCCAGAACGAGATTGACCCGATGATCGCGGCGAACAGTGAGGCCACCACAATGTGCACGGTCGGTGACTCGCCGTGCTGGAAGGCCGAAAACCCTTTGGTTTCAATGAATTCCGCGAGAGCGATGAGCGCGACCGTGCCACCACCCACGCCGTTGAAAAACGCCACCAGCTGCGGCATGGCCGTCATCTTGGTCAACCGTGCCGGTGGGACACCGAGCATGACACCGACGACCAGGCCGGCGATGATCAGCGGCCATTGGCCGGTGTGCCGGATCTTGATCAGGGTCGCCGCCACCGCAATGGCCATGCCCACCGCGGCGATCAGGTTGCCGCGCACCGCGGTCTTGGGCCCGGTCAGGCCCATCAACCCGTAGATGAACAGTGAGAACGCGACGATATAGAGGATCGAGACGAGGTAGTTCATTTCGCGGTCAAGTCTTCCGTCTTTTCGGCCTTCGCGGTCGGCGCGGCCTTCTTCTTGCCTTTGAACATGCCCAGCATCCGGTCGGTGACGATGAAACCGCCGATGACGTTCAGTGTGCCGAACACCACCGCGACGAAGAGAATGATCTGGACGGCCAGCGAGGGGTGCTCGACCTCACCCAGCACCACCAGCGCGCCCAGCACCACGATGCCGTGGATGGCGTTGGTGCCCGACATCAGCGGTGTGTGCAGCGTATTGGGCACCTTCGAGATCACCGCAAACCCGACGAACCCGGACAGCACCAGGATCGCCAGGTTGGCCAACAGCTCGTCGTACATCTAGGAGTCCTCTTTCCGCGGGCGGGTCACACACGACGCCGCCACCACTTCGTCGTCGAAGTCGGGGGCCAGCTTGCCGTCTTTGATCAACAGGTCCAGCAGCGCCGTGATGTTCTTGCTGTAGAGCTCACTGGCGTGCTCGGGCATCGTTGCCGGCAGGTTCAGCGGCGAGACGATGGTGACATCGTGCTTGACGACCGTCTGTCCGGGTTCGGTGAGCTCGCAGTTGCCCCCGGTCTCCCCGGCCAGGTCCACCACCACACTGCCCGGTTTCATCGATTCCACCGCGGCCGCGGTCACCAGGCGCGGCGCGGGGCGCCCCGGCACCAGCGCCGTGGTGATCACCACGTCAAATCCGCCGATCGCTTTTTCCAGGGCCCGCTGCTGCTCGGCGCGCTCCTCGTCGGTGAGCTCGCGGGCATAGCCGCCCTCGCCCGCCGCATCGATCCCGACGTCGAGCCACTGCGCACCCACCGAGCGCACCTGATCGGCCACCTCGGGGCGCACGTCGTACCCGGTGGTGCGCGCGCCGAGCCGTTTGGCCGTCGCCAGCGCCTGCAGTCCGGCCACCCCCACTCCGAGCACCAGCACGCTGGCCGGCTTCACCGTCCCGGCGGCCGTGGTCAGCATGGGGAAGAACCGGGTCGAGTCCGAGGCCGCCAGCAACACGGCCTTATAGCCCGCGACGTTGGCTTGCGACGACAATGCGTCCATGACCTGGGCTCGCGAGATGCGTGGAATGGCCTCCAGCGCAAAGGCCTGCACGCCGGCTTCGGTGAGCGCGCCGATCGAGTTGTCGGCGTTGCGGGGTGCCAGGAACCCGACCAGTGTCTGTCCACGGCGGAGCCTGCCGACCTCTTCTTTGGTCGGCGGTGCCACCTTGACGACGACGTCGGCGGTCCAGGCGTCGCCGATGCTGGCCCCGGCTTCGGTGTAGAGCTGATCGGGAAGCAACGCACCTTCGCCCGCACCGGACTCCACCACGACCGCCACACCGCTGCTGACCAGTGACGCCACCGCCTTGGGCACCAGCGCGACTCGCCGTTCACCGGCCCCGGACTCGGCGACCACCCCTACCGTCGTCTGCGCATCTGTCATGGCGCGTACATCTACTTTCCCGTGCTCACTTACAACCCCGTTGGCGTGAACACCCTAACCTGACCGCCTGGCCCCGCCGCCGGGCCGCTACCAGAGCGGGATCTCTTGCCCGTGTTCCGATACGGGGCGGGTCCCGAAGTAGCGGCGCTCGGCCTCGTCGATCGGCACATCGTTGATGCTGGCTTCGCGGCGCGCCATCAAACCCGACGGAGTGAATTCCCACAGCTCATTGCCGTAGCTGCGATACCACTGGCCGCTTCGGTCGTGGCACTCGTACTGGAACCGCACCGCGATGCGGTTGTCGTGGAAGTCCCACAGGCTCTTGCGCAGCGAGTAGTCGAGTTCGCGCTCCCACTTGCGGGTCAGGAAGGCCATGATCTGCTCGCGGCCCACGATGTGCTCACCGCGGTTTCGCCAATGCGAGTCGGGCGTATACGCCAGGCTGACGCGTTCGGGGTCGCAGGTGTTCCAGGCATCTTCGGCGGCCTGGACCTTTTCCATCGCCGTTTCGCGGGTGAACGGGGGAAACGGTGGGCGAGACTTGGTCATGCCGTTCATCGTGCTCCGGTGACCTGAACGATGCCCTCGCGGCCCGTGTCCTATCGTGACGGGCATGGATTTCGCGATGTCGGCCAAAGCCAGCGACTACCACAAGCGACTGTCCGACTTCATGACCGAGTACGTCTTGCCGGCCGAGGCCGAATACGACAAATACCGTCAAGAAGCCGGCCCGGATGACCACACCGTTCCGCCGATCATCGAGGCACTGAAAGCCAAGGCGAAAGAGCGCGGGTTGTGGAACCTGTTCCTGCCGGCCGAGTCGGGCTTGACCAATCTGGAATATGCCCCGCTGGCCGAGATCACCGGCTGGAGCCTCGAACTCGCTCCCGAGGCGATCAACTGCGCCGCACCGGACACCGGCAACATGGAAACCCTGCACCTGTTCGCCACCGAGGAGCAGCGCAAGCAGTGGCTGGAGCCATTGCTGGCCGGCGAGATCCGCAGCGCGTTCTCGATGACCGAGCCCGCGGTCGCCAGCAGCGACGCCCGCAACATCGAAACCTCGATCGTGCGCGACGGCAGCGACTACGTCATCAACGGCCGCAAGTGGTGGACGTCGGGGGCCTCGGACCCGCGCTGCGAAATCCTGATCGTGATGGGCCGCACCAACCCGGACGCGGCAAGCCACCAGCAGCAGTCGATGGTGTTGGTGCCCATCGATACACCGGGCGTGACCGTTGTCCGCTCGACGACGGTCTTCGGTTACCAGGACCAGCCCGGGCACTGCGAAATCGTGTACGACAACGTCCGCGTACCGGTCACCAACTTGCTCGGTGAAGAAGGCGGCGGCTTCGCGATCGCCCAGGCCCGGCTGGGGCCCGGCCGCATCCACCACTGCATGCGCGCACTCGGCGGGGCCGAACGCGCGCTGGCGCTCATGGTGCACCGGGCCAACAACCGGGTGGCCTTCGGCCGTCCGCTGGCCGAACAAGGTGTGGTTCGCGAGGCAATTGCCAAGTCGCGCAACGAGATCGACCAGGCTAGGCTGTTGTGCGAGAAGGCGGCATGGACAATCGACCAGCACGGCAACAAGGCCGCCCATCTGCTGGTTTCCCAGATCAAGGCGGTGGCACCGCAAGTGGCCTGCAACGTCATCGACCGCGCGATTCAGGTGCACGGGGCCGCCGGCATCAGCGATGACACGGTGCTGGCCCGGATGTACGCCTGGCATCGCGCCATGCGCATCTTCGACGGACCGGACGAGGTGCACATGCGGACCATTGCCCGCATCGAGATCGGCCGCGAGCAATCCGCGCTCGCCGCAGCGGTTACCTCGCATGAGTGAAGCTGCCGTGCGGGAGTTGCCGGGCGCGTGGAACTTTCGTGATGTCGCCGACGGGGCGGGCGCGCTGCGCCCGGGACGGCTGTTTCGGTCCAGTGAGCTGAGCCGCCTGGACGACGACGGGCGGGCAACGCTGCTGGAGCTGGGCATCACCGATGTCGCCGATCTGCGCGCAGTCCGGGAGGTCGCCCGCCGCGGCCCCGGTCGCGTTCCCGAAGGCGTCGACGTCCACCTGCTGCCGTTCCCGGACCTCGCCGATGACGGGTCGGGTGACGACGCGGCGCCGCATGAAAGTGCATTCGCTCACCTGATGAGGAACAGCGAACCGGACGAGTCCATCAACGAAGCCGCCGCCCGCTACATGATCGACGAGTACCGCGAGTTCCCTACCCGCAACGGAGCCCAGCGTGCGCTGCGCCGCGTCGTCATGCTGCTGGCCACCGGGCGGCCGGTGCTGACGCACTGCTTCGCGGGCAAGGATCGCACCGGCTTCGTGGTAGCGACGGTTCTCGAGGCCATCGGCATCGATCGCGACACCATCGTCGCCGACTACCTGCGCAGCAATGACGCCGTCGCGCAATTGCGGGCCCGGATCTACGAGATGATCGAGCAGCGCGCGGATACCGAGCTGACACCCGAGGTCATGACTTTCACCGAGGCTCGGCTATCCGACGGTGTCCTCGGCGTGCGTGCGGAGTACCTGGCCGCCGCGCGTCAAACCATCGACGAGCAATTCGGATCGCTGGATAACTACCTGCGCGACGCGGGCATCACCGAATCCGACGTGGAAAGGCTGCGCAGCGAGCTGCTCGCCTGAAGCGCGCTGAGCACTACAGCTTGAAGTTGGCTTGTTTCGCACCGGAGAGGTCGTTGATCTCCGACCAGTGCGATGCGACATCCTCCACCGACGGTGGCTTGTCGAAGGTGGCGCCTTCATTCTCAAACAGCGCCACCCGCTGCACCTTGCCCCCGCCGACCACGAAAACCGAAGCGGTGTTCGGGTTTTCCTCGGTGCACAGGTAGGCCACCACTGGCGCGACATACTCGGGCGTCAGCTTCTCGAGCACCTCCTTGGGCAGGATGTCCTCGGTCATCCGGGTGGCCGCGATCGGCGCGACGGCGTTGGCGTGGATGTTGTACTTTGTCCCCTCGAGCGCCAGCGTGTTGATCAGACCGACCAGGCCGAGCTTGGCCGCCCCGTAGTTGGTCTGCCCGAAGTTGCCGAACAGGCCGCTGGTGGAAGTGGCGACGACCACCCGCCCGTAACTCTGCTCACGGAAATGCGGCCAGGCGGCCCGGATGACGTTGTAGCCGCCGTAAAGGTGCACCTTGAGCACGGCGTCCCAGTTCTCGAACGTCATCTTGTGGAAGGTTCCGTCCCGCAGGATGCCGGCATTGCTCACCACGCCGTGCACGGCGCCGAACTCGTCGAGCGCCGTCTGGATGATGTTGGCGGCACCCTCGGGTTCGGCGACGCTGTCGTAATTGGCGACAGCGCGGCCGCCCGCGTCCTTGATTTCGGAGACGACGTGGTCGGCCATGTTGTGGCCGGCGCCGGTGCCGTCGCGCGCCCCGCCAAGGTCGTTCACGACCACGCTGGCACCCTCTCGGGCCAGGGTCAAGGCGTACTCACGACCCAGTCCCCCGCCGGCTCCGGTGACGACGATGACGCGATCTTGCACTCCGGGCATCAGGTTCCTCTCTCGATCGGGTAAGCGTCCGTACCGCGCTAAAAGAGCCGGCGCGCCAACTTCTGCGCCTTCTCTGTATACGGCGGGTAGATAAAGCTGGCTAAATCGGGTCGGGTGGGCTTGGTCAACACCGACTTGCGGTGACTGAACTCTTCGAATCCCCAGCGGCCGTGGTAGGCGCCCATTCCCGACGGGCCAACCCCGCCGAACGGCAGCTTGGACGTGAAGTATTGGAAGGCGAGGTGGTTGACCAGCATACCGCCCGCCGGGACCTCCCTGATCACCCGATCACGGATGGCGCGTGTCTTTGTAAACAAGTACGCCGACAGCGGCTTAGGTCGCGAGTTGACGAAACGTATTGCGTCGTCCAGGGATTGGACGGAGATCACGGGCAGGATTGGGCCGAAGATCTCGTTTGTCATCAGCGGCTCGTCGGAATCGGGGTCGACGACCACCGTCGGTTGGATTCGCAAATCCGACACGTCGGACTTGCCGCCGATGGCGATCTTGCCCTTGGTGTTGGCGAGGTAGTCGTTCAGCCGATCGAATTGGCGTTGGTTGACGATGCGCATCCCGGCGGGCTGGTCGGAACGGAATTTCGTGATCGCATCGCCCATCTTTCTGACGAGTTCGTCTCGGATCGTCGCGTCGGCCAGAACATAGTCGGGCGCGATGCACGTCTGACCGGAGTTGAGCAGTTTGATCCAGGCGATCCGCTTGGCCGCGACATCCACGTCGGCGTCCGCTGCCACGATCACCGGGCTCTTGCCGCCCAGTTCGAGAGTAACCGGGGTCAAGTGGGGCGCGGCGGCCTCGTACACTTTGCGGCCGATCTCGGTGCCGCCGGTGAACATCACCCGGTCGAAGCCCTGCGCGATCAGCTGCTGGCTCACCGCGGCGTCGCCCTCGATCACCACGATCGCATCGGTGTCCAGATAGCGCGGCACCAGCTCGGCCATCAATCGTGCAGACGCCGGGGCAATCTCAGAAGGCTTGAGCACCATGGTGTTTCCGGCAGCGATCGCCGCGACTGCCGGACCGAGCGTCAGTACGAAGGGATAGTTCCAGGCACCGATGATCAGTACAGTCCCATACGGCTCGTACTCCACCCAGCCGCGGCCGGGCAGCTGCGCGCGTTCGAGTAGGCGATGCTTGCGGCGCATCCACTTGCCCACGCGCTTGGCCGCATACTGCGCCTCAGCGGTAGTGCCCGCGATGTCGGCCATCCACGCCTCGAACGTGTTGCGGTCCAGATCTTCGGCGAGCGCTGCGGCTATGGCGGCCTCGTTCTCTTCCATCAACTTCTGCAGCTGCAGCAACTGCTGCTTGCGCCACGCGACATCGCGGGTGCGCCCGGTGGCAAAGGTTTTCCGGAGCCGGTTCACCGTGCCGGGGATGTCGACCGGCGCAGCGGCTGCCCCGTTCTGGGCGGATGTCTTCGGTGTGACCGATTCGGTAGTCATCATTGTCCTTCCCGAGCAGAGCTACCCGCAGTTCGGGCGGCCGCTCAATTGGTATAACCGCGATCCTAACCACCCGGTTGGGAGAGCAGTGAGAAAGATCCCGCCGACCGCTTGGCCCAGGTGTTCACACCAACCATTACTTGACGCAGGGAATGCTTGACGCGCCCATCTGACTCAGCTCAGTTGGCGCCGGAGCGCGGTCACCCGACCCAGTGGCCGCTACCGCGGTCACCTGCCCGGATGCCCGGCCGTCGGATGTGGCGCCGGGATGAGCGAGATAGTCGCCCGCGGGAAACCGCCTGCCCACGGTCAGTCGAACGGTGCCGGGCGACACGGTGTCCTTTCCGACGGCAGGCAGGTGCAGTTGGCTGGCCAACTTCTGCGCGGCTTCGTCGGCTCCCGGGCCGTACTCGATCGTGCTTTCTTCCGCTGGGGTAGCGGCAGTTGTGGCATTACCCCGGGTAAAACCGCGATGCACAAACGTGTCCTCGATCGCCGCGGCCAGTCCGTCGCTCGACGTTGCGTTGACTACGTCAAGAACGGCGGGCTCGGCCAACGTGAGCGGTTCTTGGTTGGTTGACGGCAGGACGGCGGGCGCGGCGGGTGTGTCCGACGAGAAGCGCTCGTGAACGATCCGCCGGATCGTCGCAACGTCGACGACGTTGACATCGGATCCATTGGCGTCGCGGCCGAACTCCGAGATCGGCAAGGTGTACAACGACAGCGGTCGGTCGCTCAATTGGGAAGCGCGCGCCGCGAAATCGACGAGGTCCAATCCAGCGTCGACAGCGACATTGTCGCGGACCGCGTGGAGCAATTTGCGCACTGCGCTCACACTCGACGAAGCACCGCCGTCCCGAACCGCTTTGACCAGCGACACCAGGAACGCCTGCTGCCGCCGCGTCCGGTCAAAATCAGTGAAGGAACCGTCGTTTTCATCGCGCCGCTGCCGGACGAACGCCATTGCCTGTGCGGCATCGATCCGTTGAACCCCCTGGTGGAAATCCGCACCCGAATAGCTGTCGACCGTATCTGCGTTAAGGCACACGGTGATCGGCTCCACGACCTTCGCGATCTGGAAGAATGCGCCTAAGGTGACTTCGACGAAATGGTCCAGCGAGATGCCCAATAGCTGGTTCACCGTGCTGATTTCGGCCTTGCGGCCCGCCTCGCGGGCGTTCTGCTCGCGAGCCGTCAGATCGGGTGCGCCCGCACCACCCGAGTTTGCGGCGGCCTGGGCGTCCAGGGATTGCTGATAGGCCAATCCGTATGCCTGCTTGACCTTGCCTTTGCACACTGATCCTGGACAGCCTGACAAGTCGACGTAGTCGTCGCGCGGAATCGACACCGCGGTAAGCGGACCGTCTTTACCCGAAACGTGCACGATGATCAGCACATTGGCGTTGTAGCCGCCTGACGATTCATCACCGGCATGCAGCGCTTCGTAGATTTCCTGCGGCAATGGTCGGCCATTCTGGTCTAACCTGCTGTCTAATCCCATCAGCAGAATGTTCTGATCGGCGCCGAACGTGGTCGGTGCACCCGGTAACGCGTGGGAGATGACGATCTTGCCCAGTGCCGTATGCAGGCCCGTCCACCCGATACCAGTGACGGTCATCACGCAAGCCGAAGCCAGACTGGCGATCAGCCGGCCTTTCAGCAGCACCAGGCGGGGCGACTGACCGGATGCACCGCTGTCCATAACGACTCACTATTGTTCCGGACAAGACGGCGATTCCCCGGCAAGCAAGGCCGCGAGTCGGTAAGAACGGGGCCCAAACCGTACGGCCGGTGCGATCAGGCTTTGCTTGCCGTTAAGAAGCTGTTCGCAAAGGGCCGATCCTCCGATTGCGGCGCGCGCCCCAGTCGCAGCGCCTCGTCGCGCGCATTCACCGTCTGGGTGGTCCAACCGTGTGCATTGAACCAGTCGGCGCAGTCGGGGCGGTCGCCGTCGTCGAACCAGAGGTCGAACGGGTTGAAGGAGGCGTCCTGGCCGCGCGCTTCCCGCTTGGCTTTCAGCTCGGCCCACTTCTGCTGGGCTTCTTGACGCTTGTCTGCAGCCAACCCGAAGACTTCCACGGCCACCCGGCTGCCCGGGCTGCTCAAGGTGTCGATCGAGGCGAACATGGCCTCCAGCGCGGCGGCGGGCAAGAATGGCAACAACCCTTCGGCCAGCCAAGCCGTCGGACGGCTCGGGTCAAATCCCGCCTTGCGCAAAGCTTTTGGCCAATCGCGGCGCAGATCGACCGGCACCGGCCGGCGGTCCGCGACGGCGCTGGCACTGTGGCGCGCAAGGGTGTCGGCTTTGTACTCCAACACCTTGGGCAGATCGATTTCGTAGACGACGGTATCCGCCGGCCAGTCCAGGCGATAGGCCCGCGAATCCAGCCCGGCAGCCAGAAGCACCACCTGACGAATACCGGCTCCCGAGGCCTCGGCGAAGTACGCATCGAAGAAATGGGTGCGGACCGCCTGGTAGCTGATCATGTTCTGAGAGTCGACCGTGAAATATGGGTCGTCGTCCGCATCAGGGCCAGCCCACCACGCGGCGACCTGCTCGCGGACTCCCTCAAGTTCTGGAGTGGACACGAGCACCTCGGCGAACTCGTCGCGGATCAGCGGGTCGGCGCTGGCCGTCTCCGCGGCACGGGCGAGCGCGACCATCACCGCGGTTGCGCCCACGCTGGTTGCGATGTCCCAGGTGTCGTCCGCGGTGCGCGCCATTACAACCGCTCCGCGATCACGAAGTCCGAAAATGCGTCCTTGTCGTCGGCCAGTGGAACATTTTCAACCCAACGGCCCAGTCGGCGCATCTCGTCGGTCGAGGGCTGCGCATGAGCGCGCCAGCCGTGATCGTTGAGCCACTCTGCGACATCCGCGCGGTGGTCATCGCGATACATCAGTTCGCCGACGTCGACGGTCTCTTCCAGGCCGATCTCGTCGGCCACCCTCTTGAACCGTTCCCGCATCTGCTGGCGTCGTTCATCGGCGTGCTCGGGTGCGGTTTCGGCCGACACTCGACTGCCGGCCGGGCTCAGCTCGCCGATCTGGGTGAACAACCGATCCTGAGCCTCCGCGGGAAGGTACATCAGCAGGCCCTCGGCGAGCCATGCGGTCCGCGCCGTCGGGTCAAAGCCCGCGGCGCGCAGCGCGGCCGGCCAATCCTGGCGCAAGTCGATGGGTACCTCGCGTCGATCGGCCGACGGCGCCACGCCGTTTTCCGCCAGCGTCGTCGACTTGTACGCCAACACCCGGGGCTGGTCGATTTCATAGACGGTGGTTCCGGCCGGCCAATCCAGCCGGTAAGCACGAGAATCCAGGCCCGACGCCAGAATCACCACCTGCCGGATTCCGGCGGCGAGAGCGTCGCGGAAGTAGGTGTCGAAGAAGTGGGTCCGCACCGCTTGGTAGCCGCGCATGTGCTCGAGGTGAGCAGCCGATTCTTCGTCGAAGGCTTCCACCCTGGCCGCGACGTCCGGGTCGAGCATGGCCTGCCACAACAAGTCGGCACCGGCGTTGGTGACGAGCAGCCTGGCGTACGGATCGCGGACAAGCGCATCCGGCCGCTCGGTTTCGACGGCCCGCGCGGCGGCCACCATCACGGCGGTGGTGCCGACGCTGGTCTTGATGTCCCAGGTGTCGTCGTGGGTGCGCAGTGAGCTCATCGCGTCGCTCCTTGAATCAATGCTTCATCCGGTGAGACGCGCCCGCAGTAGCGTGCTGCGGACGGCCTCGTCGGACAGGTCTTCGGGGACCGGGCGGCCCAATCGGGCCATCTCTTCACGGTTGTTCACGGCCTGCACTTGCCAGCCGTGCTCAGCCAGCCGTCGGGCGGCATCCGAGCGGCCGGGTTCGTGGTACGTCAACGCCTCGACATTCACGTCCAGACCGAGTCGCTCGCGCATCCGCCGCCAACGCTGCATGTTGCCGTTCGAGTTCACGCCGAACGCCTCGATGGCGATCTGGCTGCCCGGCGCACTGAGCGCGGTGAACCTTTCGAAGAGCCGGTCTTGAGCGTCGCTGGGCAGGTAGGGCAGCAAGCCCTCAGCCAGCCATGCGGCCGGCCGGCCGGCGTCGAAGCCAGCGGCCGCCAGCGCCGCTGGCCAGTCATCGCGCAGGTCCACCGGGACGGTGCGGCGGTTGGCCGACGGGACCGCACCGTGTGACTCCAGGATTGCGGTCTTGTATTCCAGCACCTCGGGCTGGTCGATCTCGTAGACCGCGGTCTCCGGCGGCCAACTCAACCGGTATGCCCGGGCGTCGAGTCCGGCGGCCAGGATCACGACCTGCCGGATTCCCGCGCCGACGGCGTCATCGAAATATTCGTCGAAAAAATGCGTGCGCACCGCCTGATAGTCGACGCCAAGCCGATGCACTCGTCGGCCGTGCTGATCGCCGTCGAGCCAAGCCAACTCGGGGTCGACCAGACGGGCCCATGCCGGGCCGGCGGGCGACACCAGTATCCGGGCGAACTCGTCACGAATGAGCGGGTTGCTACCC
>Ga0335069_10003076_pt1 | contig 25432 bp, 22 predicted proteins | sample Lox_Sample_11_FD_206714 | JGI IMG/M metagenome (GOLD analysis project Ga0335069, IMG submission 206714) | Soil microbial communities from Loxahatchee National Wildlife Refuge, Florida, United States - Lox_Sample_1.1 | ecosystem: Environmental > Terrestrial > Soil > Wetlands | place: USA... | reverse complement strand
ACCCGGGTGAATGGCGAGGTTCGGCAACAGGGAAACACTAACGATTTCATCTTCGCTCTCGATGTAATTATCCGTTACATCGCGGATGTCATGACCCTGGAACCCGGCGACCTGATCGCTACGGGAACTCCGGAAGGCGTAGGCCCGGTCGTGGCGGGAGATCTAATTGAGGTCAGCGTGGATGGGATCGGTACGCTGCGAAATCGCGTAGTAGACGAGTAGGAATCAGGCGCCAGCCGGCGAAAAAGACGGTGCGGGAGCCATCATCTGCACGCGAGCTTTGAGCTCTGCGGCCAGGCCCCATAGGTCCCGCTCGACAACGGCCTCAAGGCCGATGTGATGTTCCTTCAGTTCCTTTAACTGCCTGACCCAGATAACGCGAAACTCCGCCTTGTGCTGCTTGTATTGAAGAGTCAGACGGGTACCGACCCTAGGCGGTCGGCGGAGGCCACCGATGCGAACCCCAGCGTTCGTGATGTCGAGCGTGTGGGCGAGTTCCGAAGAGGTTGAATTTTCTTCGGCTAATAGTCGGACCGGAAGCACAGCTTTGACCCGGTCACGGCGGCGTCTGTTATCCAAGAATGACTCCCTACGAGTGCAGCGCCCAACTGCGGCGGAGGATTTCTTACTTACGGCTGGCTCTATTGTCGCCTGATTTGGTGGCTACACCAATGGCCCGACCGGGTGGCGGAAGCCCCTCGCAAGTGGTAGATGTGCAAGGTCTTGCAATCTTCTGCGGAGGCCGCTATCTCAAAGCATCTAATGGGTTGAGGCATTTTGATGCATCAGCACAGTTTCCACCCAAGCCAAAACCGGGCTTGGATGGGGCACCCGACTTCGAGGGGGCATCCGGAAACCCGCGCCGGAAGGGCACTTTCAGCGGTTTTACGCAACTAGGCGCTTGATTCCGGGTTTACCTTAGTGGAGTGGTGGGAGTGCACGAGGTCCGAGGCCACTCAGGAACGCAGCGTTTGGGGCTGGGTTCCGAGGTGATGAAACTTATGAAATCGCGGCATATTTTTTCCAGCATTTTGGTCATGTTGCTGAGCGTGGGATTGTGGGCGACCGACCAGTCAACCGAGAGTAACCTGCCGAGCCAGCCGGGTCAGGTCCAGGCAGACCAGGACAATCAGCCCGATCCTCCGGGACGCGTGGCGCGGCTGCAGTACATGACGGGGCAAATTTCAGTACAGCCAGGTGGAACGGGAGATTGGATCCAGGGCGAGGGCAATCGTCCGCTCACGAACGCCGACAATGTCTGGGCTGACAAGAGTTCGCGTGCGGAACTCAGCTTGGGCACCGGCTTGATGCGGATTGACTCTGAGAGCAGCTTGACTCTCACAAATATTGGTACTGATGCGGTCCAGGTTTCACTGCATCAGGGCACCTTGAATGTCCACGTTCGCCGCCTTGAAGGTGGTGAGGTTTGGGAGGTCGACACTCCTAATATCGCATTTACACTCGCGAAGGCTGGCGACTATCGCTTCGACGTTGATCCGAACAATGACAAGACCGTCGTCACAGTATGGAAAGGCGAAGGAGACGCCACCGGCCAAGGTTCTGCGGTAGTCATTCACAGTGGCGAGCAGGACGAATTTTCTGGCGGAACCTCTCTGGCTCATGAAACGCGCAATGCTCCGAGCCCAGATGGATTCGATGACTGGTGCCGGGTGCGAGATCGTCAGGCCGACGAGTCGGTCTCGGCGAAGTACGTCGCTCCGGGAACGGTTGGCTACGAAGATCTTGATCAGTACGGAAGCTGGAAACAGAGTCCTGATTACGGCCCGGTTTGGGTCCCAACTGATGTAAGCCCGGGTTGGGCTCCCTACAGTTACGGAAACTGGTCTTACATCGGGCCGTGGGGCTGGACCTGGATTGACGCTTATCCGTGGGGCTTTGCTCCCTTCCACTATGGCCGCTGGGTCTCATGGGGCGGCGGGTGGGGATGGGCGCCTGGACCTTACTGGGCAAGGCCTTGGTATTCTCCCGCCCTCGTGGCGTGGTGGGGTGGACCGGGATGGGGAGTAGGCTTCGGATTCGGATTCGGCGGGGGCTTTGGATGGTGTCCGCTGGGCTGGGGAGAACCGTTCTTCCCGTGGTATCACGTGAGTCACGGATACTTCCGCAACGTGAATATCACGAACACGCGGATTACGAATATCAATCACTTCAGCAACGCCTATTTCGGTAATCGCCACAATGTGGCTGGCCTTTATGGACGCAACGGAATCGCCAATCCGCGATTCATGAACCGTCCTGGAGCCGTAACGGCCATGTCGCGCAGCAACTTCGAGCGCGGAATGGCGGTTCGAGGAAATTCAGTCAAAGTGTCGGCCAATGATTTGCGGGGCGCAAGTAGTTTGGGACGGCTGAATGCCACGCCGACGCGCTCGGCGAGCCTTGGGCCGAAGGCAGGTATGCCGGCAGCCAGGCCGCAGAATAGCTCGTTCTCTCGGCCGACTGTCAGCCACATGACTCCACCCGCTGGGTCGCGAGGCGTTACGGGATCAGCTCGCAGTCCTAGTGCGCCCGCAGTACGCGGTGAGAATTCAATGGCGCGTGGAACTGAGGGACGCGGGAACTCGATGTCATCGATTGCTCCAGGCGGGCACTATGTGCCACGGCCCCCGCAGAGCATGACATCCCGCAGTTATGGTGAGCGTGCGGGTACATCAGTCGGAAGAAGCGAAAATACCCAGATGGCGTTCAACCATAACGTGCCGCGGCCTCCGTCAAGCTTCAACAGCCGGGGCGGAGTCGAGTCTCGCGAACCATCGTTCGGAGGTTCGTCGCGGGGAGCTTTGGGATCGTCATCTATGGGGCGCCCTTCGGGCAACTCGGTTCCGCGTCCAACCGGCAGGGTGATGCCGGCGCCGCGGGGCTCTATGAGCGCGACGAATCGTGGATACTCCGGAAGCTCAAGCTACGGTGGCTATCGGAGCTACAGCTCTCCGAGGAATTCGGGCAGCTACAGTTCGCCGCGTTACAACGGGTCGCCATACAGCGGCCGAGGCTATTCTCCCTCGCGCAGCTACAGCGGATCCTCTTACGGTGGATCGTATAGCGCTCACAACTCGATGCCTTCGCGCAGTTATGGAGGGTCATCGTATGGCGGCGGACATTATTCTGCGCCGTCGTATGGTGGAGGCGGTCACTACTCTGCGCCGTCGTACGGCGGAGGTAGCTCTCATAGTTATGGCGGCGGTGGCTTTCACGGCTATTCCGGCGGTGGCGGTTCGCACATCTCCTCGGGTGGCGGTTTCCACGGTGGGGGCGGAGGTTCTCACGGCGGCGGACACCGGTAGGTCGGTATAGTCCGCAGTTTTAGAACGCCGTCTGGCAACAGGCGGCGTTTTTTATTGGGTTTTTACACCGGCGGCTTACTTCGCCTGTTAGCCTGTCATCTCAGTATTCCTGGGAGGGACGATTGAAAACGTTCATCGCCGGTGTGGTGATTGGGCTGGTTCTGGTTGCGGTGGGAGTTTACGTGTATTTCGTTACGGGGATGGCACCGGTTGCGACGGCTGCCCAGGCTATGCCATTCGAAAAGATGCTGGCGCATCGCGCGCTGAACGCTCGCGTTGAAAAAGAGGCGCCCAAGAACGTTCCGGTCGCCGCTGACGAAACCAATTTTATGGCCGGAGCACAGGTTTACCGCGATCAGTGTGCCGTTTGCCACGGTTTGCCGGGCCAACAGCCGTCAGCGATTGCGAAGGGCATGTTCCCTCATCCTCCTGGATTGTTTCACGGCAAAGGCGTCACCGATGACGAGCCCGGTGAGACCTATTGGAAGGTTGCTAACGGAATTCGGCTAACAGGAATGCCAGGATTTAATCGGTCGCTATCAGAGACGCAGATGTGGCAGGTCAGTCTGCTCGTGGCAAATGCGGACAAATTGCCGGACTCGGTCATGAAGCTTTTGAGTGCGACCGAGCCGCCTGGAGTCGGAGTGCCGCAACCGTCGGGGACAGCAAAACCAACCCTGTGATTTGCCGGAATCAACAAAGTCGCTGGTACTTGGCCCTTTGAGCATTGTTTGTGATGGCTGACGCGATATCATTCACTGAGTGATAAACGGCAAGCGCATCGTAGTTGTTCTCCCCGCGTACAACGCGGAAAAAACCCTGCAGGCTACGGTTGCCGAACTTCCCGAACTGGTCGACGCCTGCATCCTGGTGGACGACCATAGTTCCGACAAAACCATCGAAGTAGCGAAGCAGCTAGGGCTGCAATATTTCGTACACGACCAGAACTACGGTTATGGACGCAATCAGCAGACCTGCTACCGCGAGGCTCTGGCCTCTGGCGCAGATGTCGTGATCATGGTGCACCCCGATTATCAATACACGCCGCTGCTGGCCACAGCGATGGCAAGCATGGTGGCTTACGGCGTGTATGACGTCGTGCTTGGATCCCGCATCATCGGCGGCACGGCTTTACGCGGTGGCATGCCGCTATGGAAGTACTTTGCGAACCGTTTCCTGACCGCGTTTGAAAATTTCTTTCTCGGCGTGAAGTTGTCCGAATATCACACCGGGTATCGGGCCTTCAGTCGCGACGTGCTAACCAAACTGCCACTGCTGGAAAACTCTGATGACTTCGTTTTCGACAACCAGATGTTGGCGCAATGCGTTCATTTCGGTTTCCGCATAGGAGAGGTTTCCTGTCCGACGAAATACTTCGAGGAAGCGTCTTCGATCAATTTCAAGCGCAGTGTGGAATACGGATTCGGAGTGCTCGCAACAACCCTACAATTCGCCCTTGAACGCTGGCGAGTCATGCACTTTCGAATATTCAGCAATAAGGGCCGGCGCCTGGATCCGGGGCAAGCAGCATACTACGCAAAGGGAGCCGCGGCGGACGGCAAGGCCTAGGATTTGTTCGGTTTGCGCCTCTTTCCGGTATTGCGTAGCATCTAACTAACATGCCAATCGCTCCTGCCGCTACTACATCGCGGCCGCCCAATGTAGTCTTCGGCGAAATTGCGAGCTTTGCTTACGACACGTTTTGCAGCAATAAAGTGCGTTTCGCATTGACCGCGCTTGGCATGGTCATTGGCACCGCCTCCCTGATTCTGGTTGTGACCATTGGCATGACCGGAAAGCAGTACGTCCTGAACCAGATCCAGTCCATTGGCGCGAATCTTATCGATGCTGAGTATCAGGGCGGGCAGCAACGGAATGTAACTCCCGACTTGCTGACCATTGATGACTTGCACGCTGTTCTTGAGCAGGTTCCTGGGATTGTTGCGGCATCGCCGGTGGTGCCGTTGGACGACCGTATCCCGATCGGTGGTGGTAAAGAGCGAGATCTGCGCACGCTGGGTGTCTTCCCCGATTACTTGAAAGTGCGCAATCTGGTGGTCATATCGGGCCGGTTTTTCGACGAGCAGGATGAGCAGGCACGCAATAAAGTCGGGGTGATGCAGCAGAAGCTAGCTACCCAGATTTACGGATCGGTAGAGAACGCAGTGGGCCAAGTTGTCAAAGTTGGCGGATTGCCTTTTACCGTCATTGGCACATTCCGCGAGCGCGTCGACACCTTCGGGCAATCCGAGGTGACCGACAACTCCATGCTCATCCCGTACAACGTGGCGCGATACTTCACGGACACGCCGTCGGTGCGGCAGTTGTATTTTTCGGCCGCCGAACCGTCGATGGTCATTCCCGTGACCGATCAGGTGCGCAAGGTTCTCCAGTCGCGCCATCGGCCGGAGTCGGTTTATGCGGTTCAGAATCTGACCGAACTGGTTGCAGTGGCCGATCGCACAGCCAATGCCTTGACGATGGTGTTGCTGCTGATTGCGACGGTCACACTGCTGGTCAGCGGGATCGGCATCATGAACATCATGCTGGCCACAGTGAGTTCGCGAATTCGCGAAATCGGGATTCGCAAAGCCATTGGCGCAACCAACAGGTCGATCCGTTATCAGTTCCTGTCGGAAGCGATTTTTATTTCGTTGGTTGGGGGCTTTGCCGGAGTTATTATCGGCCTCGCGTTGCCCTTTTCGGTGCGTTTTTTGACCGAATATCGCATTCCGATTTCAGGCCTCTCAGCGATCGTCGCCATCGTGGTTTCGTCTCTGGTAGGAATTCTGTTCGGTACGGTTCCCGCTACCCGCGCGGCCAAGTTGGATCCGGTTGAAAGCCTGCGCTACGAGTAGGCGTTAGCTGGTACGCACTCCTTCTTTTCCCCACTTCGGATAGAAACCAATAAGTCCAAGGATTGGCCCCGGCAAGAGAATCCAGACGACATTTGCTCCCCATCGGTCAAACAGTCCAGTGGTGATTGAAATTGACAGCATCGTAATGGCGAAGCCGATGGAGATCTGGATTGCCAATGCCGCACCTACGAGGTGAGCCGGGCAGGAGCGCGCAATCAAAGCAGAAAATTGCGGAGAGTCTGCCGGCACTGTCAAGCCCCACAACAGAAGCAATGCCAGAGCTGCGGAGGCAGGAAGAGTGCGCCATCCCAAGCCGAAACTTAAGCAGCACAGTCCCGAGAGTGCGAGGGATATGGCTGCAATCTCAGCGCTACCAATTCTGTGACTCAGCCGTCCGCCGAGTGCCGCCCCGAAGGCGCCAGCCGCAATGATGGCGAATGCGAGCCCGGAAACGGTGGTGCCGGGGAGTTTCGCGCTCAGTGATGTGCGGGCAAGCAGAAGAGGAACAATGGTCCAGAAGGCATAAAGTTCCCACATGTGCCCGAAATAACCCAATACTGCGGACCTGAAGTTGCGTGATCGGAAGGCATTTAAGACTCCTTTGGTGCTATTGCCGTGAACTGCCTCGCGCATGACCAGATGAGGTCCGTCACCCAGCCAGTAGATGAGCAAAGCTCCGACGAGCGCCAGGATCGATGAACTTGAGATGATGTATTGCCACGGCCAGTTTGCCCCCACCATGCGCAAAGCATGTGGCAGCGCCGTGCCGAGTATCAACATGGCCACGAGGTATGCCAGCGCCGAGCCGGTACGCTCAGGCGCCCAGGTCACGATTAATTTCATGCCGATCGGGTAGATGCCCGCGAGGCAAATTCCCACCAGGAAGCGGAACAAAGCTCCGCTGGCAATGCCTGTCGAAACCCAGGCAAAGCACGCATTGAATACAGCGCCGAATAGCGCTGAAACGACAAAAATCTTGCTGGGCGCATACCGGTCGGCTAAACCGCTTAGCGCAAAAAATAAAGTCGCGAGAATGAAGCCTAATTGAACCGCATTGGTGAGCATGCCGATGTCGGCGACGCTCAGGTTCCATGCATGCCGGAGATCAGCGGCTGCGCTGTTGGCGCTAAACCACAGCGATGTCCCGAGCAACTCCGCAATTGCGATGGTCGCAACCGGACTCACTGGTACTGCTAACTCGCGGGTATTTTCGAATGTGTCAGTCATGCCGAAACTGGGCGTCAGAACTTGAGTGGTGCAGTGTAGGTTGTGGCCGTGCCGCTGAGACAGACCTCTCCCTTCTGGTTACGAACCGTTACAGCCAGGTTACAAATCGGCTTGTCTTCGCGAACCTTAATGATCTCGACGCGGCCAGTGATGGTATCGCCGGCGTACACGGCTTTGACGAACTTGAATTCGGTACCCAGGAAAACTGTGCCTGGGCCGGGTAGGTCTTCGGCCACGACCGCGTTCAGGATTCCCGAGGTCACGCCGCCCTGCACGATCAGCCCTCCAAACAAGGAGGCCTGCGCGAGCGCTTCGTCGAAGTGCAACGGATTGCGGTCACCGGTTATCTCGGTGAACAGTTCGATTTCATGCCTGCCTACGGTTCGGGAGCGCTCCGCGCTTGCTCCAATCGCTGGCATGCCGCTCAGTGTTGCGCTCCAGCCATTCTTTTCCAAGATTTTCCCACCTACGGTTTAGCTCTGATTGCCATCAATCCTACCTGACGTTCAGGGTCAACGGCGCTGCCGCATCGGCGCGAGTAGTAAGATTCATAACTCAGATTTCAATCGGTTTATTCCAGCGAGGGCAGTATGGGAAGCGCTCCAAGGGTCAACGACAAACTCGCAGCCCGCATAGCAATTGTCGAACACCACATCCACCTGGAAAGTGAGCATGATCTTGATGGCGTTCTCGGGACCTTCGGCAACGGAGCACGATACGACGACGAATCCTGGGGCGAGCACTACGAGGGTTTGAGCGGAGTACGACAGTTTTATCAGCAGATCATGGGGGCGCTACCTGATCTCACAATCGATGTGATCCGCCGGCACATTGGCGATGAGGCAATAGTGGTCGAGGTCATCATTCGCGGCACACATCTGGGAAGTTGGCGTGGCTTGGCCCCAACCGGACGCCGAGTGGAATTCCCTCTTTGTGGTGTCTACACCTTCGACGGCAATGACCACTTGGCCGGGGAAAGAATCTATTACGACCGGGGGACAGTTCTGCGGCAGCTTGGCGTTTTTCACGAGCCGCAGACTGTCGTGGGAAGGTTCGCAATTTTGGCTACACATCCGTTTACGGTCATGCGTTCCTGGGTGCGGATGCTTGGCAAGTGACTACAAAAGTCTAAAGCCGGGCTGGTTGGCCCGGCTTATGCTTTTTCACCTTCAGGGAATCAACTTGGTTTGAGGTCCCTGTAGATTTGTAAAACGCGATTACATCACTAACGCCAACCCCTCCAGTTCGTGTTGCAGAACTGGGATCGAGCAACCCGACATCTCCACCCTACCGGCCGCATCCATTGCTGCCTGCGGCGATACTCCGTAGCCCCGTCCCATCAGGAACACCTGCAGAAGCTCCGCTGCCTCCCGCGAATCGAGCAGGCCACCTTCCAGCAAGTCATTGCGTAAAGCTGTCAACTCCGTCACCGAGAACCTGTCTCTCATACCTCACCTCCAACCCGAACATCAGTTACCTAATTAGACTCCGCGGGTGGCTTGAACGTTGCGTGCAATTTGAGGGCCCATCTACCTGCCGCCCTGTACCATCCTGCGGAAAATCCTCACTAACAAGTAAAACCCTTTTACTTTCGACAAGTTGCGTCGGCGCTAAATGCCGTGTTCTGAAGAACCAAGGAACAGGAGGGTGCCGAATCCTCGTCTCAAAGGTTGACACTTTGTGTTGATACGAGACCAGAAGGGCGAAATTGCCCAGATCGGGCGGGAATTTACGCGACGGTGTTAGGAAGGTTCGATGACAGCCTGATCGACCAGCAGAACTGGAATGTCATCTCGCACCGGATACACCCGGTGACAAGCCACGCACTTGAGGCTGTCATTGTTCTTGACCTTCAGCGGCTGTTTGCACGCCGGGCATACAAGAATGTCGAGAAGACTTTGTGCGATCATCGTTACCATTCTAGCGCGCAAGGCAATTTGCTGAGCGGCGTTTGACTTTCACACGATTCGACGAGTAGATTTTCCCGGAGTCTTTATTGCTCTTTCGCAACTTACTTGGTTCGCGCATTCGGCCCTCATGGGCCGGAAGAGAAGCGGGTGAGAATCCCGCGCTGCCGCGCAACTGTAAGCGAGGAAAATGTAGCCAGTCACTGGGCATGCCCGGGAAGGCTGGTTGCGCAAGCCGGACAGCAAAGCTGTCCTGACTCGCTAAGCCAGGAGACTGGCGCGAACCGCCAACACCAATCCTTTCGCGTGACAAAGGAGGAGTGCATGCGGTTTCTTGGTATTTGCAGCAGTCTCATCGTTCTGGCGGCGCTTGCCGCCGCTTCAGACATCAAAATTCAAATCCTGGATCCTTCCGGCGCGGCGATCAGCGGCGCACAGGCGACGTTACGCGTCGCAAATGAGCAACGAATCGTTGCTGTTCAAAATAGTTCCGCGGAAGGCATAGTGCTGTTTGCGGGTGTGGCGGCGGGATCTTTCCAGGCCCGGATCCTGGCGCCGGGTTTCGCGGAGGAAACGGTTGAGGTCAGGCCGTCGGGAGAAACGATCACTGTCAGACTTCGAATTGTTCCTAGCGCGGAAACAGTAGTTGTGACGGCGACCCGCACGCCGGTTCCGACTCAAACGTCCGGAAGCGAGGTGTCCACGTTAAGCGGCGGGACACTTGAGACGATGAACCCGGTGGCTAGCAATGATGCCCTCCGCTTCCTTCCGGGAGCGATCGTGGACACCGCAGGCCAATTCGGCGGACTGGCCTCATTATTCGTGCGGGGTGGCGATTCTCGTTACAACAAAGTAATTGTCGATGGCGTCACCATCAACGAACCCGGAGGCCGCTTCGATTTTGGAACCCTGCCTCTGGCTGAGGCTGATCGCTTGGAGTTTTCTCGCGGCGCTCAGAGCACTCTCTATGGTTCCGACGCCATGACCAGCGTCGTGCAAGTGTGGACGCGCACGGGCAGCACTGCGACACCCGAACTGCGCTTTGGAGCGGATGGTGGAAATTTCGAAACCGCGAGCGGATATTTATCGCTATCCGGCGCGCACGGACGGTACGACTACAACGTGTTTGGGGATCAGTTCAACAGCGGCGGGAGCGGGCCAAACGACGATTATTCGAACTCAATGCAGGGTGGCAATGTAGGGATTTCGTTCAGCGATCGAATATCGCTCCGCCTCCGTGCGCGACACTCCAACAGCCGCAGCGGCGTTCAAAACGAATGGAATTTCAATGGGCAGACGGTGATGACCCTGCCCGACGGCCAAACCTTCACAATGCAGCCCGATCTGGATCAATATGCGCGTCTGAACGACACGCTGGTGAGCGCGGAGCTAAATATTTCCGGGCCTTCGCACTGGCAGCATCGCTTGACGGGCTTTGAGTTCAACTTGAAACGAACGAACGTTGATCAGATCGATGATCCAGGGCGGACCACTCCTTTCGGCGATGTCGACTTCCCGTTCCACAGCATTGCAAACCAAAATCGTGCCGGCTTCGAATATCAGGGAGATTACATCGAGACGAACTGGGCACAGACCACGATCGGATACCGGTTTGAAGATGAGAACGGGTTCGTCGGAGATCTCACGTCGCCGCCAATCGACCACGGTCTGCGGCTCAACCACGATGTGTACGCGCAACAACAAGTGAATTGGAAACGACTGTCTGCCATTGCCGGAATCCGTTTCGTACACAATGGCAGCTTTGGGAACAGAGGCGTACCGCGAGTTGCCCTTAGCCTGCTTGCATTGCGGGGCAATTCTATTTTGTCGGGGACCAGGCTGCGGTTCTCTTATTCGACTGGCATCAAGGAACCACTTCTGGAAGAGTCGTTCGCCAGCGGACCGTTTACAATACCCAACCCAAACCTCAAGCCGGAAAGGAATCGCTCATTCGAAGCCGGGTTTCAGCAAAATTTCCTCGGTGGAAACTATGTTCTAACCGCGACCTACTTCAACAACCTGTTTCGGGACCAGATCGAATTCGCGTCTGATCCGAACACGTTCATCGGCCAGTATGAAAACGTCAACGAATCGATTGCGCACGGAGCCGAGGTTGAGTTTCAAGGCACGCTGAGCAACCGCCTTACTTTCAACACGGGTTATACCTATACGTCGACGCAAATTCTGTCCGCTCCCCTGTGCACTCCAGCAAACTTTTGCGATCCTTTGTTGTCGGCGGGCCAGGAACTTATCCGGCGCCCGCGGCATTCCGCGACGGCGATGATCAACTACCTTAGCCATCGCTGGGGAGCCAACCTAAGCGGAAGCTTTGTCGGGCGACGTGCCGATTCAGATTTCTTCGGGTTTGGAATCGACCACGCACCCGGCTACGTTGTGGTCAACGCGGGCGGTTGGTACGCCGTGACATCGCGCGTGTCAACCTATATCAACGTTGGGAACCTATTCGACAAAAGCTACAACGAGGTCGTAGGTTACCCAGCCCTGGGCATAAATTTCCGGGCTGGGATGCGGTTCAGGATTGGAGGAGAGTAGGGCCTAGCGCCGACTGCCGCGCATAGAGCCGATAGGCTGCGGTTCTTCCGGTTCGCTGGAGACGTCCGACCGCGAGTTGCGGGTGTTGGCGCACGCCAAGGGCAACGCCGCGGCGGAGTGGTTTCCTTCATACTTCCGGCGGGCAAGAAGCAGTTTCTCGAGGTCTTGGCCTTCGAGCGGTTGCTGGCGCCCAAGCAAGTGGGTAATTAAGGCGATTTGTGCGAAATGCTCGACCGTTTCCATCTTCATGTAGGCGTGGTGGACGGTATCGGCGTAGGCAACAACACCGTGGTTGGACATCAGTATCGCGTCGTACTCGGGGATCAATGGCTCCAGCGTCTCGCTGAGTTCCGGAGTGCCGGGCGTGCCATAGCGAGCTAGCGGGATTGAGCCCAAGCCGATTACTACTTCACAGACCAATGGCTGATTGAGGGCGATGCCTGCAGCGGCAAAACCGGTCGCCGTGGGCGGGTGAGCGTGGACGATCCCTCGCACATCCGGCCGCAGCCGGTAGATCAGCAGGTGCATTGCAATTTCGCTGGATACGTTGTGCCTACCCGCCAATGGCCGGCCATCCATATCGACAATGACCATGTCGGAGGGACGCAGGAACCCCTTGCTCATGGCCGTCGGAGTCGCCAGAATGCGTTCGTCATCCAAGCGCACCGAAAGATTGCCGTCCATGGCGGCGACATAGCCGCGCTGGTACAGCATTTTGCCGAAGTTGGCAATCTCGCGTCGATGTAGACGTTCGCTGGGCATAAAAGTACCGGCGGGGGAAGTTAGCTTGGGTATGGTAACGCATCCAGACACCGGAAAACAATCAGCTTATTGCCCGAAAGGGCAGGTTGCAACCTCTTTGTAAACTTCGCACACAGATGCGGTGGCGCGCCTGCAGGTGAGTGCTGCGGTATCGGACACCTATAATCTAACTCAGTGCAAGTAGCAGAATTCAATTATGAATTACCGGCGGAGCTGGTCGCGCAGGAACCATTGCAGGATCGATCCGGCTCGCGAATGTTATGCCTGGACCGAAACACTGGGGGTGTGCGGGATCGACACTTCAAGGACCTGGCTGAAGAATTAGATCCCGAGGATCTGGTCGTCTTCAATAACACACGGGTTTTTCCCGCGCGTCTTTACGGGCATCGATCGGGGACGAAAGCACAGCCTCTAAGCTCGCGGAATCCCGCCGCTCGTGAGTTTCTAAGGGGCCGGGTTGAAGTTCTGCTTACCCGGCAAGTTTCTACGGAGCCCAACGAATGGGAGTGTCTAGTTCGACCCGGTAGAAAAATCGGAGTTGGTGAGCGGCTTTTTTTCGGTTCGAAGGACGAGCTGGAAGCCATCGTAGTTGATCGCGGAGAATTCGGTGCCCGTAGGGTCCGGTTCGATCCCGTGGCTGATTTCTTGGGCGTGGTAGACGAAATCGGTCATGTGCCTTTGCCGCCGTATATCAGCCGCGGCGACGCCACTTCTGACCGTGAGCGTTATCAGACCGTCTATGCGCGAGAGCGCGGGTCGGTAGCTGCGCCCACAGCAGGCTTGCATTTCACCCCGGAGATCCTGAATTGCCTGAGAAAGAAAGGAATCGAGACCGCCGAAGTCACGCTGCATGTCGGCCTGGGAACATTTCAGCCGATACATGTGGATCGAGTGGAAGAGCACAGGATGCACTCCGAGCATTATTCAATTTCCAGCCAGAACGCTGAAAAAATCAACCGGGCGTTGCAAGATGGACGGCGAATCCTAGCGATTGGCACAACCACGGTTCGGGCTCTGGAACATTCCGCACAATGCTCCGGCGGGCGAGCGGTATTGGCCGGTCCTTCTGAGGCAGAAATCTTTATTTACCCCGGCTACGAGTTCCGGGTCGTAGGTGCTCTGCTGACCAACTTCCATCTTCCTCAATCCACTTTGCTTATGTTGGCCTGCGCTTTTGCCGGAAAGGAAGGTGTGCTCGAAGCTTACCGCCACGCGGTCGATTCCAAGTACAGGTTCTATTCCTACGGCGACTGTATGCTGATAAAGTGAGGGGTTAGGAGCTACAACATGGGATTACAAGCACTGTCTACGCCGGTTTCGATTCAGGATTTCGTTAAGGAATTGCGAAAATATCCGGAGAGCACGTTCAGGGGTACGGAAGAGATCACGGCTTTCCTGGAGCGCATGCCAGTTTCAGCGGAGACATTGCAGCCATACCTGAATTGGGACCGTGGCCATTACACCCGTAATCTCATCGACAAAACTGCTTTGTACGAGCTCATCGCCATTTGCTGGGAAGTCGGGCAGGCGAGCTCCGTGCACAATCATCGGGACCAGAACTGCTGGATGGCCACGCCAATCGGCCGTCTCAAAGTCGAGAACTACAAGCTGGTCTCTCAAGACTTAGACAATGGGCGATGTCAATTGACGGTCGCGGACACAATCGAGATGAATGCCAGCCATCCCTGCGCGGTCGATCCCATGGAGCCTGTCCATCGGGTTTACAATCCGCGCGAGTTCAACGAGCGGGCGGTGAGTCTTCACGTTTACTCGCGGCCATTCGATAGCTGCATTGTGTACTCTCCTGAGCAAGGTACCTGTGGCGAGATTCGGTTGAATTACACCACCGAGTACGGAGAACCGAAGTAAAGATGAACCGGAAGTTGATTTGGCTGATTGTAGGTGGTGCCCTACTGGTAGGCAGCCTATATTTCGAAAGATCTCGCCCCAAAGTCTCTGCACGAGAGACAGAAGACCCGGCCAAACCAATCAAAGCAGCAACACCAGAGGACCCTGGACCTATAGCAACGGTTGTTTCGCCGCTGAAAGAGCTTACGAAAAATTCAAAGTCTGGAGAGGGTCGGGACGATGTCTCTGGAAGTTCTTCCTTCGACCATGTTTCGCTGACCTTGACCCCGCAGGCGCAGAACTTTCTTCGTCAGAGCTTCCCTCTTCATCGTGCCGTTAAGGTTGAATTTTCGGTCGCCGCTCACGCGAAAAGTCCGCGATTGCATGGGCGTGCCGATTCCCGGGTTGAGGCGACGGATGGCCAATCCGAGAAACGGTCCGCGCCAGTAGAAATCTTGTTATTAACCGACAGTGAGTACGCCGATTTTCTGCGGGGACATGGTACCGCGAGCCGCTACTCGAAGGCTTCATCCAGCCAAGCGATCGATTGGCTGCTGCCTCCTACTTCGAATGCGCCCGTGCGGTATTTTCTGGTATTTCGCAATCCGGCAAACGATGGGCAAGTTCAGCGAGTCGACGCCAATTTCAGCCTCGATTACGAGTGACTTCTGAGGCCGGAACATAGCCTCACCCCTGCTAGACTTAAAGCTTGCCCGCTAAGCGAAAATCATCGCCTGTCGTGAAGGAAGCGCCGGCATCAGTTGGGCCGAAACCGGTTCCTGTGCCAAAAACCGCTTCCGATGGCGATCGCATCTTCCTGATCGACACCATGTCGTTCATCTTCCGCGCCTATCATGCGATGGCCCGGCAGCGTGGTATGTCCACCAAGACCGGTGTGCCGACGGCGGCGACTTATGTGTTCGTGAACATGCTCCGGAAGATGCGCGACGACTTCTCTCCAAAGCATCTCGCGGCGGTGTTTGACGTAGCGGCACCGACCTTTCGTGATCAGCAAGCCCAAGCGATTACCAGCGTTCGCAAGTTCGATCTGAAGACGCAGACGTTCCAGGAGGCTGAATACAAGGGATACAAGGCAAATCGCGCAGAGATGCCCGGCGAATTGGCCCAGCAGATACCCTACATCCGGCAGGCGTTGGAAGCCTACCGCATTCCGATCCTGCAGGTTCCCGGCTACGAGGCTGACGACGTCATTGGCACATTGGCCCGGAAGGCCACCGAGCAGGGCCGACCGGTTTATGTCGTTTCCAGTGACAAGGACATGCTGCAGCTGGTTAACGACAGAGTTTGCGTGCTGAATCCTCCCAAAGACAACTTGATTTGCGACGCCGCAAAAGTGGAAGAAATTCTTGGCGTCCCTCCGGAGCGGGTGATTGATGTGATGGCGCTGCGCGGCGATTCGATTGACAACATTCCCGGAGCGCCCGGGATTGGCGACAAAGGCTCGGTGGATTTGATTCGTCGGTTTGGGTCGGTTGAGGCTGCCCTGGATCGTGCCGCAGAAGTCGAGAAGCGAACCTACCGTGAGTCGCTACAAAACAACCGCGACAACATTCTTCTCAGCAAGCAGCTGGTGACAATCGATTGCCATGTGCCGGTTGAGTTAAACGTTGAGGCAATGAACGTTGGCGACCCGGACGTCGATGCCTTACGGAAGCTTTTCACGGAGCTGGAATTTACTTCTTTGCTTAAGGAGTTGTTGCCGGTTGTCGAGGTCGGCGAGACTCATTACGGGGAGGCGAAGACTGCTGCGGATATTGAGCAAGTGCTGAAGGCCATTAAACCAGACGGCTTTCTGGCCGTGGCGATCGAAACCAAGCAACCGGAAAGCATTGAGGAAGACGAGGCTGTGGTGCCTGAAGAAGCGATGCTGCCGCTAATGGGGGACGACGAGCCAGCGCCACAAACGGCTAGCATCGGGATTTCCTCTTCTCCGGGAGTAGCGGTCACGGTTGCCAGTGATACTTCGGCGAAAGCAACCCTCGATTCGGCGTTGAGTGACGCCGCAGTGGCGAAGGCTATTCACGATTGGAAGGCTTCCCTTCACGCTCTTGAGACGGAGAAGCTTCCTATCCAAAATGTCCGGCATGATCCTATGTTGTACTCCTACCTCTTGGATCCGACGTACTCGTCGCATCGGTTGGCGGATGTCGCACTGCGGCGTCTCAATCTAAGACTGAGCGGAGGTCTCGCCGAAGCAGCCGACATCACCGGCCGTTTGACTTCAGTTCTGCGGCGCGATGCGGAGGAAGCTGGGCTGCTGAAAATTTACGACGACATCGATCTTCCACTTGTACCCGTCTTGGGGCGTATGGAAAGCGCGGGAGTCAAAATCGATCGCCGCGCCTTGTCTGAGATGTCTGTCCGGCTGCAAAACGAGATTGCGACTAAAGCTCGGGAGATTTATGCGCAGGCCGGTTGCGAGTTTAATATCAGCTCGCCTAAGCAACTGGGCGACGTACTTTTCAATCGCTTAAATCTGCCGAAGCCGGTGAAGTACGGCAAGGGAAAAACAATATCTACGGCCGTTGACGTTCTCGAAGGCCTGGCTGAAAACCACGTACTGCCGCGGCTGGTCCTGGAGTATCGACAATTGACCAAGCTGAAGTCGACCTACGTCGATGCTTTGCCTGCATTGCTGAGTCCTGCGACGGGACGCCTGCACACAACCTTCGGTCAGACCGGTACCGCAACTGGAAGATTGTCGTCGGCCAATCCCAATTTGCAGAATATTCCCATCCGCACGGAACTAGGGCGAGAGATTCGCGCAGCTTTTACGGTTGAAGCTGGTCACGTGCTCATGGCGGCGGATTATTCGCAGATCGAGCTACGACTCCTCGCTCATTTTTCGCAGGACCCGCTTTTGGTCGAAGCCTATCGGCGGGGCGACGACATTCACACGCTTACGGCCTCGCAAGTGTTCGGCGTGCCGCCGCCGATGGTGACAGCAGATCATCGACGCCAGGCTAAGGTGGTTAATTTCGGGATTGTGTATGGCCTGTCGGCTTTCGGGTTGTCGCAGAATCTTGGCATTGAACCTAGTGAGGCCAAACAATTCATCGAAGCTTATTTCGATAAGTACAAAGGCGTGCGGAAATTTATCGACGACACGCTCGATGAGGCACGCCGCACGCAACAGGTGAAGACACTTTTCGGGCGCATTCGGCCGATTCCTGACATCAACAGCAAGAATTTCAATCAGCGCGGGTTTGCGGAGAGAACCGCCGTAAACACGCCGTTGCAAGGAACCGCCGCAGACCTGATTAAGATCGCGATGATTCGCATCGACCAGGCGCTGACCGAGCGCGGCCTGAAATCACGGATGACGTTGCAGGTTCACGACGAGCTAGTGTTTGAGGTGCCGGAAGCCGAGATCGATATTATGCAGAGCCTGGTGCGCGAAAATATGGAACAGGTGCACCCGCTCTCGGTGCCTTTGCAGGTGGATATTGGAGTGGGGCCGAACTGGCGAGACCTTGAATGAAGCGACCTTAATTCGCTGTGTGATCTGAATTCCGTTCTGCCGCCTCTCGTAACATTCTCTTTTCCCGTAAGCCGGAAATTCGGCGAGCACGTATGAGTCTACGCAGACCAAACCAATACAAAAACCAGAAGAGCACTCCGATAACTGCCAGGAAGAGCAGAAGATTCCAGAACGCGACGAAATTATAGGCGAGGGAATTCACTGCTTTGAAAAAACGAGCTTATACTCCGAGAGACTTCTGAATTGCGCCTGCAATGTTTTGGGCAAGGGCCTGCATTTTGGCTTCCGACTCGGCTTCCACCATCACTCGCGCCAAAGCTTCGGTCCCGGAATAACGGACCACGATCCGGCCATTGCCATCGACGTCATTCTGAGCGGCATCGATGGCCCGCTGAATTTCCGGCACCTGCTGGAACGGTACTTTCTCCTTCACGCGCACGTTTTGAATGATCTGCGGAAACACTTTGAGATCTGCGATCAACTCGCCCAAGGGTTTCCTGGTCCGCGCCAGAATTTCCATTACCCGCAATGCGGTCAACAGGCCGTCACCGGTTGTGGCTTCGCCGTCGCGAAAGATGATGTGGCCTGACTGTTCGCCTCCCAGAATCGCGCCGGTCTTGATCATTTCTTCCAAAACGTATTTGTCACCAACATTTGCACGCAACATACGAATGCCCGAATTGCGCAAAGCGAGTTCGAGACCCATGTTCGACATGGTTGTCGCCACCACGGTAGAACCGGCCAACGCTCCACGCGATTGCATGTCGCGGCCCACGAGGAGAAGAACTCCGTCCCCATTCACCACGCGGCCATTTGGGTCCGCGAAGAGGGCGCGATCTGCATCGCCGTCGAATGTGATTCCTAAGTGGAACGCGCCGGGCTTTTGTGCTACGGCTTTCGCGAGGGTTTCCGGGTGCAAAGCGCCACAGTTTTCGTTGATGTTCTTGCCGTCAGGCGAAGCATTGATAAAGGTCGCGTGCACACCGCATGCCTGGAACAGTGCGGGCGCTTCTGCGGTTGCAGCTCCATTGGCACAATCGACCATTACACGAAGCTGGGATAGATTCCCCTGAACGTTCTTCGCCAGCCAATCGACGTAGGCATGTCTTAGCCCGCCCTCACCCGGAAGGCTTGACGAAGCTTTCGAAGGGGTTTCGTTGGGCTGAACAGGATTTTGCAGCAACGCAAAGATTTCTTTCTCGATCGCGAGTTCGTGGGAGTCAGGCAGCTTGTAGCCGTCGCCGGAAAAAACTTTTATGCCATTGTCTGTCCACGGATTGTGTGAGGCAGAAATCACCACTCCTGCGTCGAAGCCGCGAGAGCGCGCCAGAAAAGCTACGCCCGGCGTGGTCAAGACACCGGCGCTGTGGACTTCGCATCCGCAAGAGATAAGCCCCTGCGCTACACGATCGGCAATCCATGAACTGGATTCGCGCGTGTCCTGTCCAATGACGATCTTCGGCGATCTGTTTCCTCGGAGCAGGTCGTGCCCCAGAGCTCTTCCGATGAGAAATGTGCTTTCCCGAGTAAGAGGAAATTCGCCCGCGACACCGCGGATTCCGTCGGTTCCAAAAAGTTGTCGTGTTTGGGATGTCATGCGTAAGTCAAAACATCAGGGATGCTGTCCGGCCGCCTTGTCCATGATAACGGTAATTCGCACCGGATCGGTGCGCATCACTTGCACCAGCGGATCGGGTACGTAAGCGTGCCTGACGACGGTAAGCCGGGACATGGTACCGCTCACATCAATCGGATCGGTTATCGCCGTTTCCACTGCCTCGGTGCGTTTTCGCGGTCCACTGATGGAAACGGTCGCAGGTTCAGTGGAGATTTGACCGATCTGATACCCATCCGCAAAGCTGCCGACGATCCTCGGCTGGATAGGGACTTGGCGCGTCAACCGTTCGTCAAAGGCGATATGAATTTCGCTGGGAATAATCTGTACGACTTCGAGTCCAGATGGCCTGGTGATCTGCTGGCCTGCAAGCTCGAATGTTCGTTCCCCGGGCTTGGCTCCAGCAATGTTGACGGCGGCAAACACATCCGATGCGCGCACTCGGTGCACGATGCGTTCCGGCCCGCGCAAACGTATCTGCGCGGTGGGAATGTGCTCAGAATTTATTTCCAGGTTGTCCGGGATGTTGCGGAATTCGATTGGCACGTCTACGCCTACCTCGGCGACTGGTTCACGCGCGACTGCCAACCACAAACCCACGGCCAGGCCCAGCGAAATAAGCTTCAGCCCCCAATTATGGAAGACATGGCGGCGGAGAAATTCCCTCATGGCTTAATCTCCGTTTTTTGATCCGCTTGTGACTCCACAATGTGCGACCCATGCGACCGTTCGTCCTCGTCCTCGTTGTGTAGCATCGCTCCCGATTCAACCGGAGTCGGCAATGTTGACGGCGGCACGTAGCGGCGCAGCAGTTCTCCCATGCGCGACCGCAGCTGCTCGATAGAAAGATCGCGCTCGATCTTGCCGCCTACCGCCAGACTTATGCTGCCGGTCTCTTCGGAGACAATCACGGCAATGGCATCGGTTTCTTCGGTAATGCCAATTCCTGCCCTATGCCGTGTTCCCAGCTGGGTTGAGAGCACAGGATTCATCGAGAGGGGTAAAAAGCACGCCGCGGCTGCCACGCGATCGTTCTGAATGATTACAGCGCCATCGTGCAAGGGGGCGCTTGGGCGGAAGATCGTTGCCAGCAGATCATAAGAAAGATGGGCATCCAGGGGTACACCGCTCTCGATATAAGTTCGCAGCCCGATTTCGCGCTCGATGATCATCAGCGCGCCGGTCTGGTTTTGGCAGAACAGATTCGCCGCCAAAACGATGTCATCGTATGCCTCAGCCTCCGATGACGACATGCGGCTGAATGCCAGCGAGCGGCCGAGACGGGTTAAGACCTGGCGCAATTCCGGCGCGAAGACAACGATCAAAGCGAACACGGTGTAAGGCAGAAGCGTGCTGAGCAGCCAATTAAGGGTGGTCAGCTCTCCCATACGGGAGAGATAAAAGGCGAGGCCTAAGGTTGCGACACCGACCAGCATCAGCGAGGCGCGCGTACCCTTGACCAGCGCCAGGAGCTCGTAAATGATGATGGCCACCAGCAGAATGTCGATGATCGAAATCAGCGACAAATGCGGCCACGGTGCGACCAGCTGCGTCAGGGTCGACTCCTTCTAAGCGACACAAAATGTGTGAGAACTAAGCCCATTGTAATCAAGCTTTCGGCAAAGTAGGAGGCTATTCGGAACTGTCGCAGTTCATTTCACCGCGGAACGGGCGTTGAACACCTCGACTTGCATGCCTTCCGCGGCGGCGCGAACGCGCTGGTAGTAGTTGCTGGCTTCTTTCACGACCTTGTCGATGCAGGCATCATCGTGGTCGGGGTCGTGGTGGAAGAGAATGAGCTCTTTGGCCCCGCTTTCCATGACGATATTGATCGCCTCGCGCCAGTGACTGTGACCCCACCCGCGACGTTTGGCGTTGTATTCCTCGGGAAGGTACTGCGCGTCGTAGATCAAAACATCTGCCCCCGCCGCCAGCTTGCGGACGTTCTTATCAAAGATCGGATCGCCGGGTTCGTTGTCCGTGGCGTAGACCAGCACGCCATCTCTAGTCTCCAGGCGGAAACCCATGCAGCCTTGGGGATGATTCAGCCAGGTCGTCTGGAGCTTCACGTCGCCCAGGTCCATGCGGCCTTCTTCCAAGTCGTAGAAATCCTGCTTCGCCTTCATTTCGTTCAGGCCTACGGGGAAGTAAGGCGATGCCATCTGCTCTTCAAAGACCTGCTTCAGGCTGCGGGTGCGTTTCGAGGAGTGGAATTCAAAGCGGTTTTCACGATGGTCGTAAAGAGGTGCGAAGAAGGGCAGGCCTTGGATGTGGTCCCAATGAAAATGCGAAACGAAGATGTGAGCAGAAAGCGGACGTTCTCCAAATTCTTTGCGGAGCGACTGGCCGAGAACCCGAAAGCCGGTACCGCAATCGAAAATGTATAGCCGATCCCCGAGGCGTACTTCGACGCAGGAGGTATTACCTCCATAGCGCATGTTCTCCGGCTGAGGAGCGGGCGTTGAACCCCTTACCCCCCAGAACTTTATACGCATACGCCCTCGCAGGCAGGATTGGGGCTAAATAGCAATCTTCATTGCTGTTAGACAATCCGTCAATTCATTCACTGGTTACGAGAGGCCATGTACGATTGATCTGGGGAATTTCGGCGGCCTCATATAATGAAGCCGCCGTATCTCAGCCCATGATCTTGCCGGACTACAAAGAATTCACTCGCCTGACAGCAGATGCAACCCTGGTGCCGGTGATCAAGTCGGTTACGGCGGACTTGCTGACGCCGGTTTCAGCGTTTCTGGCGATTGCAAAGGGCGAAAAACATGCTTTTCTGCTGGAATCGGTAGAGCGCGGCGAGAGGATTGGCCGGTATACATTTTTGGGCGTGCGCCCTTATATGCAGGTTCGAGGACGAGGGGATGAGGTTGAGATCCGCCGCGGCAAGCGGGGCGAGAGGCATCGGACCGACATTCTCAAAGTCGTAAATAGTCTCTTGCGCGAGCATCGCCCGGCCAGTTTGCCTGGGCTTCCACCTTTCAGCGCTGGCGCGGTTGGTTACTTTGGATACGACGCAGTCAGGCGATTTGAGAAGATCGGCGACCGCGCCGAAGATGATCTCGCTCTGCCGGATTGCGACCTGATGTTCTTCGACCGGGTGCTGGCATTCGATCACCTGCGGCATCAGATCCACATCATTGCAACCGCGGATGTTTCTCGGGAAAAACCGAAGGCAGCTTATGAACGTGCAGTCGCGGACATCGGACGCCTGGAGAAGAAACTTTCCGCCGGCGTGTCAGCTGCGCACTGGAGGAAAAAGCACGGCGGTGGATCGAAGCTGAAGGTTCACGCGGCCACCAGCCACGATCGCTTTGTGCAGTCTGTGGAGCGCAGCAAAGAATACATCCGCGCGGGTGACATCTTCCAGGTTGTGCTCTCGCAACGCCTGGACTTCGTTCCGGGAGTTCCAGCCTTTGACATCTATCGCGCGCTGCGAACCGTGAACCCGTCGCCGTATCTGTATTACTTGCGAATGGGAGACACCGAGATTTTGGGATCTTCTCCCGAGATGCTGGTGAGGGTCACAGGACGCAAACTCGAATACCGGCCGATCGCCGGGACTCATCCGCGCGGCCGGGACGAGGCAGAGGACGAAGCGCTGCAGAAGGCGATGCTTAGCGATGAAAAAGAGCGAGCTGAGCATGTAATGCTGGTCGACCTCGGGCGGAATGACCTGGGACGGGTGAGCGAATATGGATCTGTCAAGGTTCGTGACTTGATGTTTGTGGAGAAGTATTCCCATGTGATGCATATTGTTTCCGCGCTCGAAGGGACTTTAAGGTCGGACCTAAATGCCCTGGATGCCTTCGCCGCGTGCTTTCCGGCTGGAACCCTTACGGGCGCTCCCAAAGTTCGCGCGATGCAGATTATCGAGGAACTGGAACCGGTGCGACGCGGGATCTATGGCGGTTCGGTCTTGTACGCAGATTTTGCCGGCAATCTAGATTCCTGCATCGCTATCCGGACCATGCTGATGAAGGGAAAGCGCGCCTACTTGCAGGCTGGCGCCGGCATCGTAGCGGATTCAGATCCCGAACGCGAATTTCAGGAGTGCATGAACAAAGCGCGCGCGGTGCTGCGCGCAGGAGACGCTGCCAGAAGTGGCGGCGACTGATCGCCGCGTGCCGAGTCACCAACCAACAATCCAGTCCGAGTCCAGTGCTACACTACTTTTCATCGTATGCCTGAAACTGGCCGTTCGCGCGTTTGGCTATGGGTGCTGATTGGAGGAGGAGCCTTCTTCCTCTTTGTGCTGGCCGTCTTTACTTTGGTTTACATGACGCTGCACGCCGGCGGCGAGCAGTCTTCGCTCACCAGTTTCGGCGACAAAATTGGTGTTGTCGACCTCGAAGGCGTCATTCTTGATCCGAAGACTGTGGTGGAGCAGCTCAAGAAATTTGCTGATGATGACTCGATCAAGGCGATCATCCTGCACGTAAACTCGCCCGGCGGCGGAGTCGCTGCGTCGGAAGAAATTTACCGGCAGGTGAAGCGCATCCGCGACGAAAAGAAAAAGCGCATTGTGTCTTCAATCGAGACAGTCGGCGCCAGCGGCGCCTACTACGTCTCTTCCGCGACCAACAAAATCTATGCTGACAACGGCAGTGTGGTCGGATCGATCGGCGTAATCGCCGAATGGGTCAATTACGGTGACTTGATGCGCTGGGCCAAGCTGAAGCCTGAAGTCCTTAAGGTCGGCGAATTAAAAGATACCGGCGATCCTACGCGCGAGATGACCCCCGCCGAGCGCGCCTATATGCAGTCGTTGATCGACAATATGTACGGACAGTTTGTCAGTGCCGTCGCCGAAGGTCGCCACGCCAGGGAGAACGACATCAAGGCCATCGCTGACGGGCGCGTGTGGACCGGGCAGGAGGCATTGCCGCTGCATCTGATTGATCAGATTGACGATTTCCAGGGTGCGGTGAAGGACACGGCTAAGTCCGTGGGCATCAAGGGCGAGCCGACGCTGGTCCGTCCGGAGAAGAACCGGCAAACGCTGTTCGATTTACTGTTTGGGGATGTGTCGCACTGGCTACCAACCCGCGAGAAACTAATGGAAAACCAGGTTGGGTTTTACTACCTGTGGAAGTAGCCGCTGGAGGCGGGTTTCAGAATCGGAAAGCCCGGAATCAGACATGCCCCTTGCACACAACCCCTGAAATTTGAGAAGGTTATGGAGGCCCCGATACGACCTTGGGGCAGATTCGGTTACGAGAATAGCCAAGATATCTAACGACGGAGCGAAAGGCGATGACGAAGGCGGATTTGATCGACGAGGTTTCGCGGCTGGCGGAGTTGACACGCAAAGACAGCGAGGTCATTGTCGAAACCATTTTCGACAGTATTGTGCGCTCGCTTCGTGTCGGCGATAAGATCGAAATCCGCGGTTTTGGCAGTTTCCGTACCCGCCAGAGGCGGCCTCGCGTAGGACGCAACCCCAAGACCGGCGACCGGGTGGAAGTCCCGGCCAAGAAGATCCCTTTCTTCAAGCCCAGCAAAGAGTTGAAGGATCTAGTCAATACGGGGGCCAGCGAGACCCTAACTGCTGCCCCGGCGACGCCCGCATCCCCACAGACCTGATAAAGAGTACTCTGCGAGTTATCGGATGAGAGCTTATTTGTACATTCTAAGTGTGTCGCACGATCCGGATCATGCTGAGCAGGGCGTGCCATACCGTCTCGATGACGAGGAAATATTCTTCGGCCCTTGTAAGAAAAGACTAAGACAACAACTCCGCAAGGACTTTCTGGCCGAGAATTGCTCCTTTCGAGTGCCGGACGAGGACCTTTACCTAATTGGTTTCAATGGAAGTAATCGCTACCAGAAACGGAAGATTATTT
>Ga0335069_10003075_pt1 | contig 25432 bp, 24 predicted proteins | sample Lox_Sample_11_FD_206714 | JGI IMG/M metagenome (GOLD analysis project Ga0335069, IMG submission 206714) | Soil microbial communities from Loxahatchee National Wildlife Refuge, Florida, United States - Lox_Sample_1.1 | ecosystem: Environmental > Terrestrial > Soil > Wetlands | place: USA... | reverse complement strand
ACGCTGAAAGATCGCGGCCAAATAGGCCCGATCGAACGAATCGAAGCAGGCCAGCCAGCGAGAAAATGAACACCGAGGGGATCATGATCGTGTTGTCGGCCCGTTCTTCAACAGCCTGCTAGCTGTCACATCTCCGTCACAACTCATGACATGGCACTCCTTGCGCGGCCCGGCATCTCGCTCGACGGCGGCGGATGGGTCCGCTTCCGTCGCCAAACCGTTGGGATCCTGGCCGGCACGGTTCTACGGCCCGCCGCGCCTCCAATGGAACGCGCCGGATGGCCCGCTCCAGGCCCTGCCGCCGCACCTACGGACAGTTCCCGTCGGAGCCGGGAAGCGACCCAGTAGCCGCGCCGATCCGGACGGCCTCTATTGACCGAGGCCCCTGCCAAGGGTGGCGGCAAATGCGGCGAAGATCAGGGCGCCGAAGCCGATCAGGACCCGCGATCGGCGCACAGGCGGCTCGCTCGTTGCGATCGTACGCCCGGAAACAAGCAGCAGCGGCCACGTGGCCGCGCCGATTTCCAGCACCGACTGGCGTGCGGCGTTGAGTCGGTCCGGCGCATAGAGCAGCGCGGCCAGAACTGCTCCGGTCGAGGCGGCGAGCCACGACCAGCGAGCCAAACGGGCGGCACGATCGGGATCATCCACCGTGCTGAAGCAACTGACCTCGGCGTTCACCAGTTGTGCGCTGACGCGATACAAGCCAAGGCCCGCAAGTCCTGCAACCACGCGTTCGCTTGAAGTCGGGTGCCCGATGACGTCGACGGCGACGAAATACAGGTCCCCGTTGTTCGTGACGACGCTGTAGAGAAGATAGCCGACAAACCAGTAGAGGCTAATCGCCAGAAGTATCGCCAGAAACCATCGAAGCGATGCCGCTGGCACTGGCGACAATCTCAAGCCGACCCAAGCCAGCGCCGCCGCGCCGAGATTACCCAGCGGCCCGCCGGCGGCGATCCAAGTGGAGCGAGCCGAACACTGGAAGTAGACGCTCGTCAGCTTCGTGACACGGCCGCCGATCGCCAGACAGACCGAGCCGTGGCCGATGACCTCGTGGGCCACCGTCGCAACCACCATGGCGGCCAGCGCAACGACCGCAACGGTCAGGATGTCGTCTTGCGTTCGCGACATGACTCGCTTCCCTTCCGATGGAGGACTACGACAACAGTCTGCGCAAATGATCGCCAATCTGCTAGGCGCACCATTGTGCGCGGTGCGCCGCGGTGCGGCGCCGGCATTCCGGCCGCGTGCCGATCGAACGGAGTAGTCGAGTACCCTGGCCGCTTCCGACGCCAAGCGCGCAACGCTGCGCGAAGATGAGGAGACAGACTGGCGATTCCGCCGCGCTGCGGGGGCCAGGCGAGCCCTGGAGCGCCGCCGCTGTACCTCGGATGGAGCGATTGTCGCTGTCGTGCGTCAGGCAGCCTCGCGCACCACCGAGGACGTCAATATCTTGGAGCGGACATCTGCAGGTCTTCCCGCAGTCATCGAGCGCTGCAATCATGCCGCCGGTCAATCGCATGGAGCACGTCAATGGAACTGATCATCCTCTCGGGCACCGGCACGCTGGCGCTCCTCGTTTCGCTCTTCACGGATTACGTCGTGGACGAAACCTCTCGCAGCAGCGCTTCAGGCGGCGGCGTACGGCGGGATCCCCATGCCGCGTCGCCCGCCACGGTGCAACGGTCGCGCGCGGACGCGCTCGCGTACGACCGGGCGGCGTGATGGAGCTGGCGTCTTCCGCGGCTGCCGGCGCTGTCGCGTGCCGGCGACCGGTGACGAGCCAGCGGCGGCAGTGGACGATGGCTCTTCGCAGCAGATTCATCGCGAGGACGAGTGCGCCCGTGGTGGCTCGCGCTCCAAGGCGCGATCGAGAGCGCACGACGAGGAGTCACCGCTCCCGGCCGTCGTCGTGCCGTGCCGTCGACCCAGACCCCTGACTTTGCCTGCATCCGGCTGCGCACGCGCCCGTGGGCCGAGCTCGATCCCCTGGACGGATCGGGGGGCGGGGACGAATCACTCCCGCAAACGGCTCGCGACGCGCTTGCCATGGAGCTCGTGAGGCTTGAAATCACCGTCGAGATCTGCGCGGCGAAAGTCGCATGGTGGCGAACGCTCCTTCACGGCGCGCTCGGAGAACAGCAGGCCGCTTCGATTGAAGGGCTCAAGTCTGCCTGCGCCGCGTGATTCCCGACCCCTGCTCGGCATCCTCCGTTGTGCACATTGACCCGCCGCGATGCAGCGTTGCGTGGAGAAAGACTCCGACGCTCAGCCGGACGCGGGCTGTCACGGACCTGAGTACTGGCCTGGTCCCGGGCCGTCGGGGGAGCCGTCGTCGCGAATTGACGACGCAGCACGGCTCAACCCCGCCGGGGCCGGCATCCGCGGCTGGCGGATGTGGCGTCGTCTCCGACGCTCAAGGTCGGCATGCGAATGCCGGCGATGAGCTTCTCAAGACAGTTGCCCAGCCACTCGACGCCCGGGCCAGACGCGATGCCTTGCGAAGCCCGGAACGTCGCCCCGATCGAGCAGCCCGAACAGGTGCCGAGGCGAGCAAGTCCGACCAATGGCTCGTCCCCGTCGTCCCGGCCGCGCACGGATCCTGCGATCAGCACGGGAGGCACGCGCCGCGTGCCGGCGTCGCACCAGTGCCCGACGAACTCGGGCCGGTCCCCCTGCCGCCCCTCCCCGATCGCCAGCATCCGCGCCTCACCGACCGCAACCTGATACTGGCGCGGCACGCCGACCTGGCGCGATCGAGCACCGGTCATCGTCACGGCGGCCCAGGCGCCGGGCGTCCCGTCGACGTCCCGGACCCGTGCGCCGAACTCCGCATCACCAAGGTGATCGCGAAAGACCTGCTCGAAGACTTCGAGCAGGATCGCGAGTCCGTCCTCGCCGCCGGACGCCGCAGCGTGGCGGCGCACGACGTCCGGATCGCAGAGCGCCTGCATCCATTGGCGATGCACAGGCCTCTCGCCAGGATGTTCCCCGAAGGTGCAGACCAGAGTGGAATCTGATCGTGAACCGATTCCGACTGGCCGTGCCCGCCGCCGGAACTCTCTTCGGGCCCTTCAGACGCTGCTGGGGCTCGCGGTAGCGCTGTCCGCTGTCATCCGCCGGTCGATTTCTCGCCATCGGACTGCCTTCACGGGTTCACGAGCGAGTGCGAGAGTCCTGAACGCGCGATGCGTCGCGCAGTCCACGTGCCTGCTCGGCACGTCGCGAGCACTCTGCTGTCGGGTTGCTCGTTGTCCACCCCCGCGCGCTACGGCGGTCAGTTCCGGCCGCTGTAGCCGCGGGGAGGGCCAGGCGGCACGAAGGCTTCCGCCAGGCAGGTGTTGCCGACGACCGAGACGCCAGAGCCCTTACGGGCCAGCCACCGCAAGCGAATCTGCAGACTCTTCGTCATCGGCGCTTCACGCACTGAAGATAGGCTGCCGCCCCGGGGATCGCCACCCCCTCGTTCGGGCGATTCCTCCCGAGCCGCCCGGTCCGCCGACGTTGCCCCCCGCTCGTCGGCGGGCCGGGTCGGCTCATTATCACCTCCTCATAGTCTTGACGGCTTGCTCGGTGGCGCCATGATTCGAGAATCCGCGGCTTCACAACACCCGACCCGGAAGGAGTGGCTCGCCAGCGGAGCCGTGGACGGGCCACCGCTTCGCTTAGCCATCGTCTCGAAGGGCGATCTGACCGCCCGGCAATCCGACTACGTCCGCGCGAGGATGTGCCTGCCGCAACACGCTGACGACGAGGGCCCGCGCCATGTCTGGGACAACCCGTCGTGTGAGCACCTGCTGCTCGGCGTGCTGATGGGTTCCACGGCGATTGGCGCGGTCTACCACGGTGGTCCGCCGTACGCCCGCGATGTCGCTTGGTGGCTCGATTCGGAATATCGCGGCCGAGGCCTCGGCCGTGCCATGGTCGACGCGCTCGCCCTGCGCCTCAAATCAGCAGGCGTCACGGGTATTGGCGAGATCAGCATTCAGGGGCGTTACGGGCAACAGTCGAGCGCGCTCGTGCGTCGCCTGAAACGCCATTTCACCGCTGAGCGGAGCAGCTGGTGGTTCTTGCGCCTTCCTGGCCGTGGTTAAGCCCGGGGCGTAGCGTCGTCGGCCTCCACCAGTCTCCTCGCGTTGCGCTCCACGCATTGGTGCAGAGCCTGTCTCGCGGCAGAACGACGCGCTCGCTGAGCTGCCGCCGACCGTCGCCGCCTGCCGCGCGCGCTCATGTCGCACGGGACCGATTCCGGCCGCTGTTGTTGCCGAATCTTCGTTGCCGGGGCAATCTCGCGTGGTGCGGCAGACGGGCACCCGCGGCTGAGACTGAAGGGCGGCCCGCTCCCCGGTCGGAGCATGGCCCCGCAAAATGGGACTCAGGCTCTGAAGATTGGTTCGAGTTGCCCGCACGGTCACCGAGTATTCGCTTCGCGTGCCTCGCGCAATGAGATCCGAACATTCCTTCCGGCGAGCACGGTGAGGTAGCCTCGCACTTTGGCGTTCGCCTCCAGCCGCGCCAGTGCCTTGTCGTAGAGCTGTCGAACGTGGCTCTCCTCGGTACCCGTCTCGCGGGCAAGAGCCTCGACGGCGGATTCGTGTCTCGCGGACTCCGAAGCCTTCGAATCGTTTACACGCATAGTCGTCTATCCCCGTCGCTTTCGACCGAGCCGCGGATACGCCGCTGGCCAGGCATTTTCGGACGATTCCACGCTTGGTTGTCCGCGCCATTCCGGCACCGGAACCGGCAATGACTTCGAAACTCCTCATACGGCACTTTCGGCGCTCGCTATTGTCGCACTGCAGCATCGTCGCTGGAATAGGCACAATGGGCGTACGTAACTTACTGTTTTATGACGCGTATTCTCCGAATGACGCCGACCGCACGTGCTGGATGGCGAGGGCGGGCGATGCACAGCGGGAGGCTTCCGCTGGGGTCGGCGCCGGTGACGCCGCCGCATGCAGGGGGCGGGCGGAGAATTGCGCGCCCTGTCGGCCGCGGTGATCTTCACGACCTGTCGCGGCCCGGCCGGCAACAGGCCGCAGGTCTCGCGACCGCCATCCAGTCCGCGACCTCGCGAACCCGGATCAAGCGGCCGGTCGGACCCCGAACGCGGCTCGGTCCTGCTTGCAGATGGAATGGATGGCGGCGCGCGCCGTCATCAGGCCCGATGGAAGGCCGCCGCCCGGCATGGTCCACTGGCCAATCATCAGGAACTGGTGCAAGCCCGGAAGCGAATCTTCGAACGGCCTGAGGCCCATGGCCGGTGTCAGCAACCAGCCCTCCATGCTGCCCTTCCAGTTCCCCGTGTAGCGAATGACGGTGGCCGGCGTCGACACGTCGGTCACCTCGATCGAGGCCCGAACATCTGGCACGAACCGCTCCAGAATCGCGATGACGATCTGGGCGATTCGCTGCTTCTCCAGCCGATACTGCGCGGGAGACCGCTCCCGCAAGTTGGTCCAGTATTCGAAGTTGCGCGTCGGGAGAATGCAGGTGACGGCCGTCTTTCCGGCTGGTGCGAAGCTCGGATCGAAGTGGAAGAAGCGGAACGAGACCTCGCGCAGCTCGGTACCGGGGTCCACCGCCACCGGCGAGTCGAGCACGCGCGTGAGGAAGCCCGGCTGCCCGGAAAGATCCCGCGCGATTCCCAGCGAAACCTGCAAGTAGGACGGGAACGTGCGCGTCGACTCATACCGGCCCGTGATCGTCGCGTCGGTGTACTTTCCGCCGAGCAGCTTGAAAATGGTCGTGTGGCCGTCCGCTGCAGAGACCACCCAGTCTGCCAGCTCGGTTCTGCCGCCGGCGAGCCGCACGCCCACGGCCGCATCGCGTTCAACGAGGATGCTCTGCACTTCGGAGGCCAAGTGCAGGCGCCCCTTCAAGCGCAGGAGGTTCTCGACGATCAGGCGGATGACGGCCTGCGAACCGCCAATGGGATAGCCCGCGTTCCTCTCACTCATCCACGCAAGACAGAAGATGAGCGCGACCGCGGACAAGCTCGCCGACTCGTCCGTCCCGAAGAAGCGGCGCAACAGCGGCTGCGAGAACCTCCGTCCGTACTCCACACTGGTTAAGCGGCTGAATCGCATGAGCGCTGGCAGATCGGGCAACATCCGAAACACCGCCCGAAGGTTACGATGCCAGGGTCCGCTAGGGTCCGGCATGCCGACATGGCTGAAGCGCCGAACGGCGCTGGCCAGGCGCCGAATCTCCACGGCGTCCTCCGGCGCGCGCTTCAGGAGCTCTTCCTCCATGAGGTCGACGTTCGCATAGATACTCAGACGCTCGCCGCGCTCGGATTCCAGCCGAACGAACTCCTCCCGGTTGACGAACTTCAGTCGATCGATGTCAAACACCTCACGCCACAGATCGTGCATGGCCGAGCTGGGGCTGGATCCCAGAAGCCAGTGGAGGCAAGTCTCAAACGTGTAGTCGCCCCGTTGCCAGCTCGTTGCCAGACCCCCCGGCTTGTCGTGCTTCTCGAAGACGTCGACCTCGTAGCCGCTACGACGCGCATAGACGCCCGCACACAGCCCGGCGATTCCGCCGCCGATGATGATGATCCTTCCGGCTTCCTGATTCATCGTTGCGCCCCGGATGGCTGATAGGTCTCGGCTCGCATCGGCGCCGCCGCCGGCACTTCCCTTCATCGCGGACTCTCGGCGACGCTTCAGCGCATGAAACCCCATGCGCCGCGCGCGTTCAATTCGCAGAGACCGCAGTCCAAATCGCGGAGCGTTGCCGCCGAAGCACGAGAGGATGATTCCAACCTATCGACACACCAATCGCACCAGCTCGCGGGCAGGGATTCGATCGCCGTATCGCGCTCGCACATGTGACTGCGACGCCATCGTGTGACGCAACTGTCATCGCGTTGTCACATGGCCGACCATGCGGGCCCTCTGACATTCGCTGCGCCGCCGAAACCGTTGGGCGCAGGCGCTCTCTACGTATCGTGCGCGTGCCGCCAAGAACGCAGAATCGAACCGTCGGTCCAGAGCGATCGCCGGTTCGGAGCACGAACATGAAGTGCACTTCCACGGTGCCTCGCAGATCCCGGCGCGTGTCATTGTCCGTTCTTCTCACCTTCGGTCTCTGTCTTGTCCCGGCACTCGCTGGCGCGTGGTGGAAGAACGAATGGGGCTACCGTAAACGCATCGAGCTCGAGCCGGCGGTGCTCGCCGCGGCGACCGCCGCGGGTCTCGCCGACATCGTCGTACCGGTCCGCCTGCACCTCGGCAACTTCAACTACTTCGGCGACACGAAGCCGGACGGTTCCGATCTTCGATTCATTGCGGCTGACGACTCGACGCCACTCGAGTTTCGGGTCGAGCGCTTCGACCCATCCGCCGGCGTTGCGGTCGCGTGGGTGCGCGTGCCGATCGCGCGCCTGGCCGCGGAGCGGTCCTACGTCTGGATGTACTACGGGAACCGCGACGCGGTCACGGTGGCGAACAATCGCGTAGCCGACGCCAATACCGTGCTGAGCTTCGACTTTGCCGAATCGCGCGGAGCGCCGCGCGATGCAACGGCCTACGGCACGAGCGCGTTGCTCTCCTCGGCACAAGCCGGCGTACCGGGAGTCATCGACCTGGGCGTCGCCTTCGGGCCCTCGAGCTCGATCCAGCTGCCGACCTCGCCTGCGCTCAGCTTCACGGCGAAGAATGGCTTCAGCCTGTCTGCCTGGGTCAGGCCGGAGCCCGGATCGGCGGAGGGGCTCGTGTACGGCCAGTCCGGAGCCGGCGGGCGACTGACCGTTTCCGCAGGCGCCGGGCGCGTCGTCGCAACGGTACTCGCCGGACCGACGCAGGTCAGCGTCGACGCGGTGCTGCCGGCGGATGGCTGGCATGCGATCGGCGTTTCCTTCGGCGAGCAGCTCAAGCTCTATGTCGACGGCCACGAGGCCGGGGCGCGCCCGGCACCCTCGATTGCTCTTGACGGGCCTGCCGAGCTCGGCGCGGCCGACTCCGCGACCGCATTCCGCGGCAGCCTCGACGTATTGCGACTCTCGAACGTGGTCCGGCCCGCGGCCTGGTTCGCGCTCGAGCACGACCTGCAGGCACCCGACTCGACCCGTGTGCGCGCGGCTGCCGACGAATCACGCTCGGAAGGGGGCTGGAAGGCGGAACTCGGCCTGATGCGGCGTCTGATGGCGTCCGTGACAATCGACGGCTGGCTGGTCATCGGGCTCATCGGCATCCTCGGCCTCGTGAGCGCCGACGTGCTCGTGCGCAAGCTTCTGCTCGTTGATCGCACCGAGGGCGGCGACCGGGACTTTCTCGCGGGTTTCGCGACTGCCTGGCAGCGGGACCTCGCGGCGCTCCGCGAGCCTGGCGCAACGGCCGAGAGCACGCGCACCGGGAACCAACCTGCCTCGGTGCTGGCGCGCGTCTACGCCGCCGGACTGCGCGAGCTCGCGGCCGCGCTGACGGTCGGCGGGCGCCGGCGCGTGTCTCGCGAGGCGGTCGAGGTCATCCGTGGTGCACTCGACGCCGCCGTGGTCCAGGAGACGGAGCGTCTGCAGCGACGACTCGTGCTGATGACGATAGCGGTCAGTGGTGGTCCGTTCCTCGGCCTGCTCGGCACGGTGGTCGGCGTCATGATCACGTTTGCCGCGATCGCGGCGACGGGCGACGTCAACGTGAACACCATTGCGCCCGGCGTCGCGGCAGCGCTGTTCGCGACCGTCATGGGCCTCCTCGTCGCCATCCCGTCCCTGTTTGGCTATAACTTCGTCGCGAACCGCATCGCCGCGCGGGTCGCGGCGATGGAAGTGTTCGCCGACCAGTTGGTCGGCAGGATGCACGCGGCGTTTGCGGGACCGCGTGCGGAGGGTCCGGACCATGCGCCGTAGGACCGCTGGCAAGCTATACGACGATCTCAACGTGACGCCATTGCTCGACCTGGCGTGGGTCTTGTTGCTCGTGTTCATAATCATGGCAACGGCGACCGTGCAGGGGATCAGCGTTGCGCTGCCGCGCGCGAGCAACACGCCGAGCCTTGCCAGGCCGCACACCCACGCGGTGACGGTCACCGCCGACGGCCGTGTGTATCTCGACACGACTCCGGTGACCATCAGCGAGCTGCAGACACGCCTCGCTCAGCTCCGGGCCGTCGACCCGAACCTTCCGGTCGTAGTGAAGGGTGACGTTGCGGCGCGCTACGAGCACGTCGTGCGGGTGCTCGATGTGCTGAAGTCGTCGAAGATCTCGAACGTTGGGCTCGTGACGCAGAAGCTCGTGAAATAGGAGCGGCCTTGCTAACGGCAGACTTCGCCTTGCGACGGTTCCGGGCGCCGCTGCTGGCCTTGATTGCCTGCGTTGCCGGACTCATCGCACTGCACGAATGCGTCGGGCGCGGCTCCCTGCGCGCCGACCCAAACGTCCCGCAACGCGTTGCGCTGCTGGAAGACGCCGTCGTCCCGCCGCCGCTGGCGCAGGATCTCCCGCCCCCGCTGCAGGAACTCGAAGGAGGAGGCGGAGCGATGGACGAATCGTTCGCGCCCCGCGACGAGGGTCCGCCTGCGATCGACCAGGACCTCGGAGTTGAAGGCGAAGGGGAGCCCGGGTTCGATTCCTTCGGGCTGCGGGCCAAGCGCGGTGGCCGCGACATCCTGCTTGATGCACCGCACGGTCACGGCCCGGGTGACGTGCTCGGGTACAAGGTGTTCGCCAACAAGCTTGCGGCGGAGATTGCGACGCAGCTACGGGCCGTACCGGAGCTACGCAGCTCGACTTACGCGCTGCACGTCCGGGTGTGGGTCGACGACGGCGGAAGAATCTCCCGGTGTGAGTTGCTCGGCGGCAGCGGCCAGCGCCACGTCGACGCGGCCGTGCAAAGGGAACTGACGCGCAGCGACGTCTGTGTCGGCGCCCCGCCGCCGGACTTTCCCAACCCCGTGGTGCTCGAGGTCCGCAGCAAGAGCTCGCCCGCCACACCGCGCTGACGCGCACCCAGATTCCGGCCGTTCGGGGCTGCATATGGCGCGCATTCTGGAGCCATCGCTGCAGGCAAGGCGCTCCTGGCCCGGAGAACAACCGCACTCGCGGCCTTGACCGGGCGGCGCTGGTTGCCGCGCCGGCCAAACGCGCTGACCCGGACGGGCGCGGGGAACGATTTCACTCCTGCAACGCCTCGCCCCGGACCGCCGCGCCGGCACTTCGCCAGCGCGCGACTAAGGCAAGTGCGGCATCCGGTCGCTCGACGACTACATCGCGCCGGCCGAGATACACGCAACCGCTACCGCCGTCTACCGAAACCCAATCACCCTCCTCGATGACGACCTCCCCGACCCGCGCGCGATGCACCGTGACGTCGACCAGAATCGCGGCGCAGCCGACGACACAGGGCGTGCCCATCTGCCTCGCGACGAGGGCGGCATGCGCCGTACGACCGCCGACAGCCGTCACGATACCGGACGCCGCTGCGAATCCGGCGATGTCGGCGGTGGTCGTCTCGGGCCGAAAGAGGATGACGGGGTCGTTGTGAGCCGCAAGACGCTCTGCGCTGGTCGAGTTAAATGCGGCCCGCCCCACCGCCACGCCATCGGAGGCCCCGATGCCGCATGCGACCGCATCACCGGGGTCGACGAAGCGGGCCCGGCCGAGCGCCGTCACATCGAGGCCGTCCACCCGCCTCATCGCCTCCTGGGAAGTGATCAGTCCTTCCTCGACAAGATCGATCGCGATGCGAAGCGCTGCGCGCGGCGTTCGTTTCGCGCTTCGCGTCTGCAGGATCCACAGCTTCCCGTCCTCGATCGTAAACTCAACGTCCTGGACATCGCCAAATGCCCGCTCGAGCTGCGCCAGAACCGCGCGTAGCTCGGTCGCCACCGCCGGGAGCGACTGGGCGATCGTCTCCGCAGTATCCGGCGTCCGACGCCCCGAGACGACGTCCTCCCCCTGGGCATCGAAGATCACGTCGATGATGGGTTGCCTGTCACCGGTCGATGGATCTCGCGAGAATGCGACGCCGGCGCCGGACGTAAGACCGCGGTTACCGAACACCATCGCCTGAACCGTTACTGCCGTTCCTTCCAGGTGCTGCAGCTTCTGGATCTGGCGGTAGCTCACGGCGCGGGGGCTCAGCCAGGAGCGGTAGACGGCGCGCGTGGCTGCCACGAGTTGGACCATCGGGTCGTCAGGCAGCCGCTCAGCGTGGGCGTCAACCAACGTCTGATAGTCTGCGGCGACATGCTGCCAGGCATCGGTGTCCAGGTCCCGATCGGTCGTGACGCCCTCGTGCGCGAGGCGTTGCGCGAGGCAAGCATCGAAGGGCTTGGGATCAAGCCCGAGTACGACCCCGGCGTACCCTTCGAGCAGCCGCCGCCGGCAATCCCACGCGAAGCGCGGATTTCCGGTCATTCGCACCAGCCCACGCACGGCCGTCAGTGTGCACCCAAGGTCAAGCACGGTATCCATCATGCCCGGCATCGACTGCGCGGCCCCGGATCTCACCGAGACCAGGAGCGGCCGACGCCTGTCGCCAAATCGCCGGCCCGTGGTCTCCTCGAGGTAGCTGATTCCCTCTGCCAGGCCCGCGAGAAGGCTGCGCTCGCCATCGGCATCCCCGGCGAGAATGGCCGCGCCGAGCTTGACCGGCAGCACAAAGGCGGGCGGCACCGGGAGCCCGAGTGCCGCCATTCGGGCGATGTTAGCCGCCTTCGCGCCGACTACGTCGGCGGAGTAGAGCCGTGTGTGGCTGCCGCCAATTCGGGCGATCTGCATTCTGTCGGTTCCCGTCAGGCTGCGAGGCCCGCCAGCACGTGCTGGCGAAGGAGGTGCCCGAAGCTCGCCATGCGGTCGGTCGTGCGCTCGAGGGCACGGGCGAGCTCCAGAATCGCAAGTGACTTCGGCAGATCCAGGCCACCGCGGAGCACCTGTGCCGTCACCGCTCGTTCGTATTCATCAGCCCGGTGCTCGGCATCCGCGAGTCGGCCAACCGCAGCCAGAGCATCCTCCGAGTCAATCCGGTGCCCCTCCGGCACCTCAGCCGCGGCCTCGGCGCCCGCTGCGGCGGCCTCGGCAGCCACCGTTGCCGCGCCGCAAAGGTCGGCGAGGGCTGCTAGGGCTGTTGGAATGATGCCGTCTGGAACCAACGAAGCAATGAACGCGGCCTGCTCGAGTTCGTCGATCGCCTCCTCGGCGCGATCCACGAGTTGGCCGAGCACCGAGCCTGCCTCGAAGCGCGCCACAGCACTTCGAGCTTCGAACGCGATCTTGTCGGCCTTCTCCTCGATTCGCCTCGCATTCGAGGTAAGGGCGCGGCTGTCGGTGCATCGGCCAGCCTGCAAACCTGAGACGTGGTGGGCGATCGCCGCTGCGATGTCCCGCGCGAGACCAGCTTGGCGCACGACGATCGAGAGCAGGGCGCTGTCCGTGCGCTCGAGGCGTCGGACAAGATCTGCTTCAATCCGGTCGCGCGCCAGGCGGACGGATCGCCCTTCGAGCAACGCTTCCGCCGATACTTTCAGCACGGTCTTCAGGAAGTCGACGGCTGGCTCCCGGCCGAGGGCCGTGTCGAGCCGCTCGCCAAAGCCGATCCGGTTCGGTGTCGCATGGCGAACCGCGGAGGCAACGAGGTCGCCGCCGCCAAGCTCCAGAAATCCCCGGTGCCCGACGCCGCTTCTGGCCGCCCAATCGAGGACCCGCACGGCATCGCCCTTCTGGACCCAGGTCTGCAGGACCTTACGTGCCCTGTTCCAGTCGATCAGAAAGACCAGTCCGGCCCCGAGGCTTTCGAGCAGGCGATCACGCAGCTTGCTGTCGTCCGCAGCGCAGTGACCGGTTACCAGGTAGAACACTTCTTCACCGGCAACCCCTTCAGACTTGCGCCGGTCCAGGCCGCTCCACCGGATGGCGAAGTCGCTGAACAGCTGCGTGAAGAACCTGGCGCGTGCGCGGTGGACGTCCGTATACGTCACGGTTACAGCGTTGCCCTCCACAACGATGACGACGACATGCGCATCCGTCGTGCCGATGTCGTTCTGGATGAGGAGCCGAGAACCTGAACGGAGCGCGACCGTCTCGAGACCCGGGTGGGCGAACTTCAGGGGGCGCGTGCGATTGAGTCCGCGCATGAACGCAGTCACCGCGACCCGGTCATCCGGCTGCAACCCGTACACCCGCGCTTCGAAGAGCCGCTCCTCGGCAAGGGCAGCTGCGAGGTGGTTAATTGCCTTGTGAAGATCCATGACGAGGCGATGCAGGCTGTCGCCACCGGCAGTCGGAACCGACGTCCAGCTGCTGACTCGATTGGAATCGACGGCATCGCATGGCTCCAGCGCCTGTTGTGACCGCAAGTTCTCGAGGCGCCCGGCAACGACCGCGCCCTCCGCAGCGTCGCCGGCAACGACGGCCCGAACCATTGCCGTGACATCGGCCAGGATGTCCGAAATCACGGTGCCGAGCGCCGGCGCGCAGAGCTGACTGTCCGCCGTCAAGCGCGCTCCGGCGACGAGTGACTGAATCGCCTCTGAATCAATTCCGGCGGCGCGACATTCAGCGCTGAGGTCGACGGGCGCGACGGCGGGATGCCGGGCCTGGTCGACAGCCGCCTGCAGCGCGCTCATTCGCACCTTAACCCGGTCATTCGCGGCGAGCGCGTCGGCAATCAACGCGGGCAACAGGATATCGGTCTGGCCGAGCTCGTCGATTATCCGTGCCTTCATTCAAATCCTCCCGCCGTGTCGCGGCGGGCTGCACCCGCCAGGCCACGCCATGGAGACGCCGGGCGCCGACCGATCGCGTCGCCCGAGGGGAAGCGAGCCGCGTTGCGGCGACGGCACAACCCGTGAGCCAGCATGGCAGAGGGAAACGCAAACGGCCTCAGACGAAATACGTAGTCCGGCCCCCGTTCCAGTGGCAGGGACGACGATGCGAAGCGTGTTGCGGCCTGCTGCAACGGTTTGGCCTTCTGGCGCGACCTGGTTCCCTGACGTCGCCTGCCCGGGCTCGAGCCGACGCATCTCCACGGCGTTGTCACAAAAGGTTCATGCCGGGCCAGGCACACGCTTAGCCACGCGGTGCCGTCGCGACACGGATCTGCGATGCGGCACCTTCGAGCGATACGCGTCTGGCAGCGACCGACCTGAGCGGCTACAGCAGGCCGCGGCCCGGACCCAGGTGCCTAGAGCCACCGCCGTACACTGGCCTTGTATCGGAGGAACTGCTCGCCGAAAGACGTCTCCAGCTTGCGCTCCTCGGGAACAATGAAGCGCACCGTGACTTGCCAGACGAACGCCGCGACGACTACCCAGGGCGTGGCGGTGCCGAGGCCGACGGCAATACCCGCCAGTGCGAACGCCATTCCCAGATACATCGGGTTCCTGGAAATGCGAAACGGCCCGGTGAGCACGAGCGCGACTGACGGGTCGAAGGGTTTGACCGCCGTGCCAGCGCGCTTGAACAGCTGATCGGCCCAGAGATTCAGCACCACGCCCACCATGACCGGGGCGACGCCGGCAAGACGCCAGATGCCCCGAACCAGGATGACGATGGGGGCGAACTCGTGCAATGCGAGCATCGCGAGAATCGAAAGCAGCAAGAGGTCCGGCGGCCGCGGCCCGATCCCGTCCGGCGACTGCTGCTTCATCATGCTGCTTCCCGGGCGTCCCGTGATGACGCATGCATCACGCTGTATCATATCGATTCTCAGGCCGACACGGCTTTGCTGGTGAATCGGGAGCACTGATGGAGGCACAGACGGAACCACATGCGCCCTATCGCGTCGGCAAGTGGTTGCCGTCGGACGACGCCCACCTTGCGAAATGGCTTGAAACGATGATCCAGAAGAGCCATGCGGAAAACAGGGACCTCCACCCGGTCATCGCAGACTTCCAGACTCTCATCGAGAGCGACGCTCAGATCTTCATGCTGTTCAGCCAGATGTTCGAGCAGGTCCCTCGTCGACCGCCCTACAACAAGGACCCTACAGGCAAGCCGCAAGTGCGGAACTACCTGCACATGCTGCAGCTGCTCAACACGATCATGACGCATGCCCCGGAGTTCGATCAGACGGGCCTTGTCGGCTGCCCGATCAACACGATCTTCGACTGGTCGATGGGCACACCGGCAGGTGTCGCGGCATTCCTGAACGAGCGCGTGAATGCTCACCTCAAGATCGTGCTGAACGCGTGGGGGCGGTTCCTGAGTTCGAGCGACTCGGCGTACGTGCTCAACGAGGATCCGCACCGGGGCTGGCTGGGCGCTGATGCCTTGCGGGCGATGCCCGCCTTCGAGCGCGACTTCGTCTGTGATCCGGCCCTACCGCATTGGGGCTTCCGGTCCTGGGACGACTTCTTTGCCCGCGAACTCCGCGCGGGTGTCCGTCCGGTCGCGCACGCCGACGACGACCGGGTCATTGTCAATGCCTGCGAGTCGGCGCCATTTCGAATCGCCCGCCACGTGAAGTACCGGGACCGCTTCTGGATCAAGTCCCAGCCCTACTCGATCGCGCATGTGCTGGCGAACGACAGTCTTGCGCCGCTGTTCGCCGGCGCGACCGTCTATCAGGCGTACCTGAGTCCGGTCAGTTACCACCGCTGGCACAGCCCGGTGAGCGGCACCGTGGTCAAGGCGTACATCAAGGACGGCACCTACTATGCAGAGGCCTCCTCGGAGGGCTTCGACCCGGCGGGCCCGAATGACTCTCAGGCGTACATCACGGAGGTCGCGACGCGTGCCCTGATCTTCATCGAGGCCGACAACCCCGGCATCGGGCTCATGTGCTTTCTCGGTGTGGGAATGGCCGAAGTCTCGACGTGCGAGATCACTGCCTACGAAGGACAGCACGTCAGGAAGGGCGACCAGATCGGCATGTTTCATTTCGGCGGCTCGACGCACTGCCTCATCTTCCGACCGGGCGTGCACCTGGAGTTCGACCACCACGGCCAGCAGCCCGGACTTCACGCGAAGGACATTCCGGTCAATTCGAGAATCGCCACGGTAGTGAAATAGAACCGCGCACATGGCACGGCGTCATCAATGGAACTTGCGCTGCACGGCGCCGGTTCATGGCGGACTTCACGGGCGACGGGGCGCCCGTGGTTCGCCGCGGTGCGGCAATGGCCATCCATATCGGCTCGCCGTCCTGACCGGGGCGCCGCAAGCGGCGCACCCGGGCCAAGCCGGTTGCGCCGCATACCGTCGACGCGACGCTGCGGTCGGCAACGAGCCGGTTGGACGAGGTGCCGATCTCGCGCACCCCAGGCGTTCGCGATCCGTGGGCTGCGGGTCCACCGGTGGAGGGCTATGCGCCGGCCACCGGGACTTCGGAGCCCACGGGGACGTCGAGGCAGCCGAGCCCGGCGAGTGTTGCCTCGACCGCCTCATTCAACGGCGTGTGAGGTTCTCGACCGAGCGCTTGAATCAATCGGGCATTGTCCATTCGTATGGGTTCGCGCCAGAGGTAGCGCATCTCGCGCATCTCGCGAAATGTCGCGACCAGGGGCGCGGCCAGCGTGAGGAACCACCATGGAAACGCGGTGACCCGTGGCCGTCGACCGGTTCGGCGGGCAACGACCTGCCGCACGGCCGAGGCCATCTGCGAGCCGTCGGCGTCCCAGTGGCCAGCCATGTGGAACGTGGCGAAGCCGGGAAGCGATTCCCGACGCTGGATCAACTCGAGCATCGTCTGCGCGACGTCGGGGAGGTAGGCCCACAGGTGCCCGACGCCGGGAGTTGTGGGATTGCGGACGGTTGTCACCGGCGTCCCCGGCTTCACCAGTCCCTGGGAAAACCAGTTGTTGCCGGCGTTCGGTCCGAAGAAGTCACCCGCCCGAACGATGAGCACGCGCGCTCCCTGCTGGCTGGCCTGACGCAGCCGGCGCTCCATCTCGACCCGGATGGCGCCCTTTCGACTCTGAGGACGCTGCGGGGAGTCTTCGGTGAGCACCGGAAAGGCGTCGGGTCCGAAGTTATAGATCGTTCCCGGCAGCACGACCGTTGCGCCGGACACGGTGGCGGCAGCGATTGAGTTGTCGAGCATCGGCAATACGAGCTCCGGCCAACGACGGTATCCGGGGGGATTGACCGCGTGCACGATCACCGAGCAGCCGGCCGCCGCGTTCGCTACGTCCCGGCCGTTCATCGCATCGCCGCGGATCCACGTGACGCCGTCCGTCCGCCCGTCCGCGTTCGCCTCGCTCCGCCTCAGGGCGCGCACCTTCCAGCCGGCATCGCGCAGCCGCCTCGTCACCTCGCCGCCGATCCCGCCGGTTGCTCCCAATACCAACGCCGCATTGCCCCTGTCCATGCCCCTTGCTCCGGGTGGTTGTCGATGGCGGGATCTTGAGCCGCGGGCCGCTTAAAATGAATTGTCTAAACGTTGCTCCTCGTTATACATTTATGTATGGGCGCCGACGTCAGCTGGGAGCTGTACCGTACCTTCCTCGGAGTGCTCCGGGAGGGCTCACTTTCCGGCGCGGCGCGTGCGCTCGACCTCGCGCAGCCTACGGTCGGGCGCCACATCGCGGCGCTCGAGGCGTCACTGCGGCTGCCGCTCTTCACCCGTTCTCAGGCCGGCCTGATGCCGACCGAAGCCGCGCTCGCGCTGCGCGGATACGCGGAGTCGATGCAAAGTACTGCGGCTGCCCTCGAGCGCGCGGCGGCCAGCCAGGGCATCGGCGTACGCGGTACCGTTCGCGTGACCTGCAGTGATGTCATCGGCGTCGAAGTGCTGCCGCCGATCGTGACGGCGCTGCGGAATAGGTATCCGGAACTGGCAGTTGAGCTCGTTCTGACGAACCGAGTGCAGGACCTGCTGCGTCGTGAGGCCGACATCGCGGTACGGATGGTGCGCCCGAAGCAGCAGCAGCTGGTCGCGCGACGCATCGGCCAGGTCAAGCTGGGGCTGCATGCCCATCGAGCGTACCTGGCCCGGCAAGGCACGCCCGGCACGATCGCCGAGCTGACCGCGCATGCGCTCATCGGCTTTGACACGGCAACAGAGTTCATTCGATCAGCCAGCACCGCGCTGAAAGGCTGGCGACGCGAGGCATTCATGCTGCGCACGGACAACGACTTGGCGCAGATGGCCTTGATCCGCTCGGGTGCGGGAATCGGTGTCTGCCAGACGGCAATCGCCAGTCGCAGTGGGGACTTGGTGCGCGTCCTGGCGAAGTCGTTCACCCTGCCTCTCGAGGTCTGGATCACCATGCATGAGGATCTGCGCAACAGTCCACGCTGCAGCGTGACGTTCGAGGCGCTGGCGGAAGGCCTGAAGCAGCACGTCGGATGATTGCTGCTCCGATGGAAGCGGCCCTATCCGGATTCCACGCGGATCGCCCGCCGTTTCCAGCGCGGGCCGGGCTGGCGAATAGAGCATCAGAATTCAGCGCATTCCTCAAGAAATGCATAGCCACCTGGGCCGGCGAAGCGGGCCTCCTCTGAGGGTCTCGGCAGTGTGCCAGTCGGGCCCGCCGCCTTCGTCGCGCCAGTCCAATCATCCAAGCGCCGTGCCGCAATCCCGGTGCCGAAATCCAGCCATCGCGGAACACCGTCAGCGGTTCTGCATAGGGCAGTCGCCGATCTGACTCACTGGCAACCACGCGAATTTCGCTGCAACGCAGCACTTCGCCGCCAAGTCATCGCCGGTCCGTGGTTTGAGTTCACGCCACTCGGCGCTCGACTTCGACCGTCACGTGCACCAGCTCTTCGTGTACCGAGAGACCTTCGCGCACGTGCGCGGGAGTCACGTCGGCGGCGGTAACGCTGACGATGCAGGTGGACTTCCCAGGATTCAGTGGACGCTTCGTCGTCTTCGTCCCGCGGTCTCAAAGTCCTCTGGGCTGACGCCACCGAGATGACTGTGGCGGCGCGTCGGATTGTAGAACGATTCGATATACGCCGAGATATCCGCCGGAGCGAGCTCTCGGTTCCTGTAGATCTTCTTCTTGATTCGTTCCTTCTTCAACCTACTGAAGAATGACTCGGCAACCGCATTGTCCCAACAGTTGCCGCGGCGGCTCATGCTCGGTTCGAGATGATTGCCGTTGCAGAACTGTCTCCAGTCGTCGCTCCCGTACTGGGAGCCTTGGTCCGAAGGAATGATCGTACGCTTCGGGCGTCGCCGGCGGACCGTCATAAGGACGGCGTCGAGCACCAGTTCGCGACGCATCGTCGGACCCGCAGCCCAGCCGACGATCATTCTGGAGAACAGATCCATGACGACCGCGAGGTAAAGCCAGCCTTCCCAGGTGCGGATGTACGTAATATCCGTGACCCAGGCCTTGTTCGGCTTGGCGACATTGAAGTTGCGTTGCAGAACGTTCGGAAAGAGGTCGGAGGGCTTCGCCGCCGCATGGTGCCTCGTGCGATAGCCACGTACGGCGCGAATCTTGTTGGCCCGCATGAGGCGCATCACGCGATACTTGCAGCACGTCTCTCCGGCCTCACGGAGATCGAGGAAGACGCGCGGCGCGCCGTAGATGCCGTGGCTGGCGATGAACGATGCCCTGATCAGCCGGAGGAGTCTTGCGTCCTCCTGAGCTCGAGGCGAGACCGGCTCACGCAACCAGGCGTAGTACCCGCTCGGAGCGACTTCCAGGAGCCGGCACAGCGTTCGGACGTCGTGCTGCCGGCTCTTTGCTTTGATGAACGCATAGACCCGGCGGACCCTCCCAACGCTGAGCTTTGTCGGCATCGGCCTTCCTCCAGACTCGTGGCCCGTTAGATTCACGTGTCCACAAAATCCTGGGAAGTCCAAGGTATCCCGCAACCTGATCGATGAAGGCCAGTTCGGCGCACCGATCATCCTGACGCCGTTCAACTACAACTACGGCAAGCAGTACGGCGTCGAGTGGACGACCAACTACGCCACGCGGACTTTCTCCATCTATACGAACCTCGCCTGACAGAGCGCCCGCGGCAAGGACATCAACTCGGCGCAGTTCAATTTCGCGCAGGACGACCTCAACTACATCGCGAACAACCACATCCACCTCGACCACGAGCAGCAGGTCACCGCCTCCGGTGGCATTTCATACCTCATGGGCGACACGCGGCTGAGTGCGGACTTCCTCGTGGGCTCAGGGTTGCGGGCCGATCTCACGCTTCCGGACGGCAGCAGCATTCCGAACGGTGCCCACCTGCCGTACTACACTCAAGTAAACGCGGGCCTCACGCACGTGTTCCGGATCGCCGGACATGGGAGGCTTACGGCCCGTCTCGACCTGATCAACGCGCTCGACAAGGTCTACGAAATCCGAAATGGCACCGGCGTAGGCGTTGGCGCTCCCCAGTTCGGTCCACGTCGCGGAATCTTCGCGGGTCTGTCGCTCGCCCTCTAGTCATGCTCTGTCAGCCGCCGGGCGATCCCGGCGGCGGATCGGAGGAATTGCGCGAGCAAGGTGGGGACCGCCGCTGGCACGAGGTTACGCATCATCTGGCTACGACATCTCCGCGGCGAATCGAATATCCGTGCTAGCGCTGATTGGCTAGGTCGCAGGTCGCTCAACGGCCATTTTACGAACTAGCCTATGTCACATCGGGGAGGCTGCGGCCCATATATAAGTGTTAGTGCCCCTCGCACGAAGACCTTATGCGTTGAAAGGGGATATCGCGCCCTCCCCGCTTCATCTCCAGCTGCCCCGCCCTATCCTCTATGTAGCGACGGCGCGCGCGGGCGCCACCCGTCGCGGATCCGGGTCGGCGCGGGCTCCGAGCAACCGACCTCGCGAACGATCGGCCTCGGCCACGCGGGACCCGGTCGACAGCCCGGTCTGACGGCGCAGTCGCGACGGACGCACGTGTGTGCCGAGAATTGGCGCCCCTCAGTCGGGTCGTCTGCCTGGTCGCGTCGCGACATCAGCGGATGCGTGTAAGGTAACAGCTGGTTGGCCGGTCTCCTGACTGTACCGCTTTCAGGAGACCGCCCCGTGCGTCACTGGTGTGCTATTGGACTCCTCCTATTGGCCGGCGCCGCTGGCGCCGCACCCACGCCCGAAGTGCCGCCCGACCCGGCAGCCGTTGTTCCCCTCCCCGTCGGCTCCGCGATGCCGGCGGCGGTGGTCCGCAACCCCGATGGCACCGAGCGACGAATCGGACCCGGTCCTCTCTCTCGTCCGACCGTTCTGATCTTCTACCGGGGCGGATGGTGTCCGTACTGCAATCGGCACCTCGGTGCACTCAAGAAGATCGAGCCGCAGCTCATCAGGCTTGGCTATGATCTCCTGTTTCTGAGTGCGGACCGGCCAGAGATCCTCTTCTCCAGCCTCAAGGAACCGGACGTTCGCTACACGCTCCTGTCTGACGCATCGATGAGCGCAGCCCGCGCGTACCACGTCGCCTATCACCTCGACGCCGCAGCGATGGCCAAATACGGCGAATATGGCGTGGATCTGGAGGCCGCCTCCGGCCAGAGCCATCACCAGTTGCCGGTGCCCGCCGTCTTCATCATCGACCGCACGGGTGTGATCCGCTTCGTCTATGCCAACCCCGACTACACCGTACGGATCACTCCGGACGCGCTCCTCGACGCCGCTCAGAAGGTTGCGGGCCGTCATTAGTCCCTCGCAGCCTCGTCCGCTGCCGGCAACGGTCGGCGGTCGCGGAACGCCGGATGATGCGTCGGACCCCATTCTTCAGCGACACGCATTGGCGCTGGCGTGGCGAGGGGCACTGCGTCCGTCGTCGCTTGAGCCAATGGAGCCCATGGGTTAGGTTCACCGGCGATGGCGCACTGCTTGTGCGGCTGCTGCGGGTCACGACAGCCTGACGCGGCGCGGTCAGCCCGAGAATCGATTGTCACCACGGACGCGAGGTCGCTATGACGAGACTCGTCGACTGGCTAATCGGCTGGCCGGAACGGACGGCTTCCCACCTGACGTGGCTCGGACCGCTGTTTGCGCGACTGACCGTCGGATGGGTGTTTCTCTGGAGCGGCTGGGGCAAACTCCAAAGCCTGCCGCAGATCACGGAGAACTTCGTCAGCTGGGGTATTCCGTTCCCCCAGATCCTGACGCCGTTCGTTTCCGGAGTCGAGTTCTTCGGTGGGCTGTTTCTCCTTGCCGGCCTGCTGACGAGAATCTCCGCCGGCGCACTCGGAGTGACGATGATCGTCGCCATCCGTTCGGCGAAGTGGGATCAGGTGGACTCGCTCGAGTCGCTGCTCGGCTTTGACGAGACCGCGTACCTGGCCATCTTCCTCTGGCTCGCCATCGCGGGCGCGGGGCCGCTGTCGTTGGATCGGCTGATTTCGAAGTACATCGGACGAGCCTCGGCGTGACCGATCCCGGCGACGGTTCACTCGAAGGCAGGCCGGGGCCGCCGGCTTCCGGAGGTATGCGAGATCCGCCCCGCGCCGGGCCCTTGTCGTTCGGAAACTCGCACTTTCCTAAGTCGCCGGCGCAGAACGTCGCCTCGGCATGCGACGCGACGGCGGCTCGTAGATCGCTGCAGGCGGGCATCGTCGGCTGCGTGCTCTTGCTCGCACTGGGTACGGTTCATGTGTCCGCCGCCCGCGCGGAGCGGTCCGGTCGTTGTGGCGCGCACGGCGTCGCCCTCCAGGTGCTCGGCTCGGGCGGACCGGAACTTCAGGATCAACGTGCGTCGAGCAGCTACCTCATCTGGTTCAACGGCCAGCCGACCGCTCTGATCGACGCGGGTGGCGGCTCGGCGTTGCGGTTCGGCCAGAGCGGCGCGAGCATCGCGCCGCTGGCGGTGATACTGCTGACACATTTGCACGTCGACCACACCGCTGACCTGCCGGCGCTGGTGAAATCGTCGTTTTTCGAGGACCGGACCGAGCGCCTGCCTCTCTACGGCCCCGCCGGCAACGCCGACTTCCCGGCGACGACCCAATTTGTGCGCACCCTGTTCGGAGCGCGGAGCGGCACCTATCGCTACCTGGCTGAGTTTGTGAGCGCCGCACCGTCGGGTGCGTACCGCCTCGACGCCCACGACCTCAAGCTCAGTGGCCACGAGGTCCGCCGCGTATACGAGGCGCACGGCATGCGAGTGTTCGCGACGCCGGTCGTTCATGGTGGCGTTCCGGCCGTTGCCTACCGCGTGGAGATTGCGGGCACCCGGATCGCATTCAGTGGCGATACGAACGGAGACAATGGCAACCTCGAGCTCCTCGCCCGCGACGTGGATGTCCTGCTGGCGCACAACGCCGTGCTCGACGGCGCGACGGGCGTAGAGCGGGCGCTGCACATGCCCCCCTCCGTCATCGGCAGAATCGCGCACGACGCGCGCGTGAAGAAACTCATCCTCTCGCATCGCATGCTGCGCACGCTTGGGCATGAGGGCGAGACCGAGACGGGGATTCGCAACGCGTTCGCCGGCCCGGTTGTCTTTGCAGACGACCTCGACTGCTTCCCGGTCGACTAGCGGCGATCGCCGTGCCGCGGTGCTCAACGGCCGGATCGATCAGTCGGGGCGGCTGGACACCCGCCGAAAAGCTTAGCGTCCGGCACGTGGCCGTGCACTTCGGGCGACGAATTTCCGCAGCGCACCATTTCTGGTCATGGCTCAGCGCGATTCCATGGCCATAACCGTCATTCGTAATAATAATCACTGCTCGGCGGTCTTATGGTGGTGGCCCGCGACTCCACAGGGCGGGACCTCAAGGCGAACGGCGACCCACAAACTTGAAACAGGGAGATTCCATGTCCACCACCAAGAGCCTTTCCGGCGCGGCGATCGCGACTGCGGCCGCGCTGCTGTTCAGCACCGCTGCGGTCGGCACGGCCGCGGCCGAGGAAGCGAAGATGCATTGTGATGGCGTGAATTCTTGCAAGGGGATGTCGGCCTGCAAGTCGGCGACCAACGCCTGCAAGGGCCAGAACTCCTGCAAGGGCAAGGGCTTTCTCGAGATGACGGCCAAGGACTGCAACGCGGCCAAGGCCAAGGCGAAGAAGAGCTGATCCTCCCCGCCCGTGACCATGGGCCGGAGGGAAACCTCCGGCCCATGGTTCGGCAATCGTTCGGAGGGCCGGCGCGATACACCGCTATGTGGCGGACGAGGCCGCGCCGCCCACTCCCAGAAGACCTGCCAGACCATCGAGTGACGTTACCTGGTGAATCGGCGTCCCCGGAAGGCGCTCCGCCGGCTGCCCTGCGCGATTGCACCACACCGTCGACATGCCGAAATGGGCCGCGGCGAATGCGTCCCAGCCGTTCGCCGAGACGAACACGAGCCGGTGCGCCGCGACGCCCAGCTTATCGACGGCGAGCTGATAAACGCGGGGATCCGGTTTGTAGACGCCGACCGATTCCACCGACAACACGCCATCCACCAGCGGCGCGAGGCCGGCCGCTCCGACGGCGGCGCTGAGCATGGCGGACGTGCCATTGGACAGGATCCAGCACGGGATCCCGGCATTGCGCAGTTCCTCCAGCGCGCGGACCGCGTCGGGGAACGCGTCGAGCGTTAGATAGAGCGTCAGCAGGTCGTTGCGCAGAGCGTCATCGCGGATCCCGACCACGTCGAGCGCGTAGTCGAGCGCCTCGGCCGTGACCTGCTCGAAGTTCACGTATTGGTGCTGCAGCGATCGCAACCACGTGTACTGCAGCTGCTTGGTGCGCCACGTGTCGATCAGCGTCGCGACCGACCCTCCGATCGTTCCCGCCCGGCGCCGGACGGCGCTGCCGACATCGAAGATCGTCCCGTACGCATCGAAGACAGCGGCTGCAGGCAGTGCACTGTCACGGTCGATCTTCATCGGTGGTTCCCTGTCGATTGGCGCTCGACAATGCGCCGGAGCAGTGCGGTGCGACGACGGATGGCCCTGCGCTGCTCGGCGTCATCGCGAACCGGCCGCTGCGCGGCCGTGCTGATTGGGTGACGCAACGGCGTCGCTTGGCTCGCGCATCGAGTCCCACGGATGCTCGCGCGCCAAGAGCACGTTCAGCAGGTTGTCCTGAAAGCTCACGTTGCCCGTCAGGTGCGCGTGGTCCTCGCACAGGAACAACGAGTACGCCAGCGGGAAGAAGACGTCGTCCGAGGCCTGTTGCGTGGGATTCAGGGATTCGCGCGCGAGGAGCGAGGGTTTCGTCACCTGCCCGTCACCGGGTTCGAGCATGAGGTGCGTGTAGTCGACACCCGGGACCGGGTGGCGAATATCTGCCGGGACGAGCCTGACCTTCATGTCCTCCTCGTCGCGGCCTTCCTGCTCGAGGACTACTCGCGCAGGCGTGAGCTTGCAGTCGCCGCCGAACACGACAAGCTTCACAGGCGCGTGCTGGCTCTCGTTGTAGCTCAGCGACCACACGAAACGCCGCGCGCGCTCGAGACGCTTCGTCAGATAGCGCTGCAAGGTATCGACGTAGGCGTCTCCGGCCGCGGCGGTAGGATAGTGCGCCTTGATGCGCGCGATGACCTCCGGGTCGAACACGGACCAGTGGTAGGCAGACCAGGTCGCCACAAAGAAGAGGTCACGCTGCAGGGGCCGACCGGACGGGTCGATGACCCAGTTGTTGATCGGGTG